>Ga0131853_10000465_pt1 | contig 74287 bp, 87 predicted proteins | sample TergutLab28metaG_FD_92764 | JGI IMG/M metagenome (GOLD analysis project Ga0131853, IMG submission 92764) | Labiotermes labralis P1 segment gut microbial communities from Petit-Saut dam, French Guiana - Lab288 P1 (version 2) (version 2) | ecosystem: Host-associated > Arthropoda: Insects >... | reverse complement strand
TCCTTTGGTATCTATGAAAATGAGATCAAGCCGATTTTGTTTGAGGTGTTCAGCGAAACATCTGGCGTTGCAGGGGAACAGCTTACTAAAACATACATGGAGCTACTTGTGCAACTTGAGGGTGAGAATAGTTTGCAAGGCGATATGAATCGGATAAAGCAACAAATTGAAGCAGAGCAAAAGAAGAAGAGCAAGTTGTTGGGCTATAACGCATCCGGCGAGATTACAGACAAAGACTTCATCTCCTTGAACAAAGAATGCACGAAAGCTATCGAAGACGCCGAGGTGCGTTTGTTCGAGTTAGAGCAGCAGTGGAGCTCCAAGCAAGAGCACAAAGAACACCTAGAGCAAATCCGCCGTGTCCTAGATCAAGCCAAAGAAGACGCAAAAAAGGGCATCATCAACAAGGAGTTTGTGGAGCAGTATATCGATAAGATTTATGCCACGCCCATAGATGATGATACAACTGACTCACATTCACTTAAAATGCGTTTAGAAATCAAGATTTTCACCGGAAAAACCACGGAAAAACATCTCCAAAAATTCAAAGGTCGTTCGGGTCACACGAGTAAAAGAATGATCCAAGCTTACGAAAACAATCTGTAAGCTAGGTCATAACAAAAAAGAGCCGGGCAATTCGCCTGGCTCTTTGTATTATGGCAGTTCTGCCATCTTGTATTCCCCTGTCAGTTCATTTCTCTCGTCATAGATAAATATCCGAGTTTTACCGTCGTAGGGGAAATGTTCTGCCCGGATATTGTTGTAGACTTGCTGTGCCGCTCTCCGAAATGTCTGCTCTGCCGTTTTGTCACGCTGTGATGGGATTTCATCTGGAAGGACGTTCTTGGTGTTATATGTGAGGCAATCCAGCTTCATATAATGCGCTACTGCGGCTTGATCCATGTAGGTACACAAGAAGCGATAGAGAACTGTATACGCACGCTTTTGTGATACTTTGGGATTTTCCTCTTTACAGAACTCTGCCAAGGCTTCAAAGAGTTCATAAGGACGTGCAAATACACAGTCGAGGGCATAGGTGATTGTATTTTTGAAGACACCGCTGTTGTAGAATTTGTCTACAACCGTTTCTATGCCTTTTAGTTTGATCATATCTGCAAAACACATGCTGTGGCTTTGAAACACTTCATAGGGCGGAAAATCGTCATATACATAACCATAGGCTTCCATGTTTGTCCGGATTTTTGTTCCTTTCAAGAGTTTCAAAAATCCCAGTTGTAGCATGTGGGGGCGTACACTCATGCATGCATCTATGCCTTTTGCGAAGGTCTCAGGGGTCTCAAAAGGTAATCCGGCGATCAGATCAACGTGGATATGGCAATTGTCGAATCCGATTAGGGTATGGATATTTTGCAGGACACGATCTATGTCCATCACTCTGTCTATCGCTTCTAATGTTTCCCTGTTTGTAGACTGGATTCCGATTTCAAACTGGACGCGTCCCTCTGGCATTTGTTCGATGAGTTCCAGTAGCGCATCATCAAATAAATCTGCCGCTACTTCGAAATGGAAGGTGCAGTCTGTCTCCAGGGTGAGGATATGCCGCAGAATCTCCCCTGCGCGATGGCGGTTTGCGTTAAAGGTGCGGTCTACAAATTTGATGCACTTTGCCCCATGTGCCGCCAAGCTGTCTAACTCAGAGCGTACCCGCTCCAGTGCAAGCTCCTCTACCCCGCTTTCCGCTGAACTGAGACAATAGGTACAGGAAAAAGGACAGCCCCTGGAGCTCTCAAAGTAGATAAGCTGGTTTGCAATGGACAACATACGGCCTTCCTCGAATGACTTGTAATAGGCCGCTGTATAAGGTGTTGGCAATTCGTTTAGAGCGGGTTGGTTTTGGGACTTTATGATCTCACCACGAGAGATCTCCCCTGTTTTGATCTCTCTCAAGAGCTCTAAAAAAGCCGCTTCTCCCGCTCCCTGTATGATGAAGTCGGCGAAGGGATAGGCACTGTAATCTGTCTCAAAAGAGACCTCCGGTCCGCCTAAGATGATATTGCAATCAGGCAAGTATTTTTTCAGCATACTTGCGACTCTACGAACCTCTTCGATATTCCAGATATAGCAGGAAAAACCCACCACATCCGGTGCGCTTTGGTAGAGAGCTGTTACAATGTCTTGGACATGATCGTTGACTGTATGTTCTTGCACCGTGATTTTGCAATCTGAATCATGGGCGTCACAATATGCCTTGAGACACCAAGGGGCAAGGGTTTTATGGATTAATTTTGCACTGAGGGCTGTTAAGACGACTTTCATAGATGCTCCAAACTTGTTTTGGTCGGTTGAGGCGAGCGGTAGAATGCCGCCCTACGGAGTCTATTGTAATATGACCTTCCCTTTGCGTCAACTCTGTATTTATGAACGGTTTTACAAATCCTTCTAGATTTTAATTGTAAACCATTCTTCATTTTCGGGTTGACAAATCATTTCACCTCGCGTATAATCAGCAAAACTATACCATGAGGTGATCTCTCCTATGTCAAAGCGCGCGCTATCTGTTCGAAATATGTGTTATATTGCGATGTTTACCGCAGTCATCGTCGTACTCTCCCTGCTTCCGCCCATCCCTATGCCTTTTGGGGTGCCCATGACTTTGCAGACTTTTGTCATTCCGCTGGCTGGCATCATCTTAGGGGCAAAGCGGGGTGCTCTTGCGGCGCTTTGCTATGTCTTGCTTGGTGCGATGGGACTCCCGGTGTTCCATGGATTTTCCGGAGGGCTGGGAATGCTCTTCGGACTCACGGGTGGATTCCTCTTCGGCTTCCCTCTCTATGCCTTTTTCGCCGGATGGGGGGCAGATCGGAAACGACTTCCCTTGCTTTTGCTTGGACTTTTGATTGGGATGACTCTTACTTATCTCCTTGGCATGACCCAATTCTCTCTTGTCACGGGGCATAGTTTGCGGGTTTCTTTCTTTGCAGTTGTGGTACCCTTTTTACCGACGGAGCTCATCAAACTCCTCTTTGCTACACTCCTGGGCTTACCTGTTCGCCGGAGACTTGAGGTAAGCGGGACTTTCTGATATACTGCTTTGCATGAGACAGACGGGCTAACCCCGCCCCTACGACAAATCGTAAGGAGCACCTATGGAACTTTGGTTACTCTATGCAATCGGCGCCGCGGTCTTTGCCGCGCTGACGACTATTTTGGCAAAGATCGGACTTAAACAAGTTGACTCCCACCTTGCCACTGTGATTAAAACTGTGGTGGTACTCCTCTGCATTTGGGGGATTGTGTTCTGGGTCGGCTCTCACCGTGAAATTCCGCAGATTTCTCCTCGGACTTGGATCTTTCTCACCCTCTCCGGACTTTCTACCGGTGGATCTTGGCTTTGCTATTTCCGGGCTTTGCAATTGGGAACTGTCTCCAATGTAGCTCCTCTCAAGAAGAGTAGCACGATTTTGACTGTTATCCTTGCGATTCTGCTCCTGGGTGAGCCTTTGACGGTTACCCTATTTTGCGGCATTGTGCTGATGAGTCTTGGCACTTATCTCATGTTGGATCGGAAGAAAAAATCAGAGGGATCAAGCTCGCAGGCTTGGTTTTTCTTCGCCCTCCTGGCGGCGCTCTTTGCCAGTATGACTGCCATCTTCGGCGCCATTGGGATCCAAGACATTGAGCCAAACCTGGGCGTTGCGATTCGGACAATTCCGGTCTTGCCCATGAGTGTGCTTATGGTCTGTCTTGCCGGATCCAAGCAGAGGCTTCGGTCTGTGGATAAAAAAAGCTGGCTCTTCCTCCTGCTCTCCGCCCTTGCGACAGGGGGCTCTTGGCTCCTGTTCTATCGGGCTTTGCAGATTGGAAACGCCAGTTTTGTTGTACCCATTGACAAGCTGAGCATTGTGCTCACAATCGGTTTTGCCCGGGTGTTCTTTGGAGATCGGCTCTCCATGCGGCGGCTGATTGGACTGATTTTGCTTGTGATTGGAACCTTGTTGCCGATTGTTTTGTCATGATGATACGGCATTGTAATTTACTCATGGAATGGAGAGTTTAATGACGACAATACCCTTTTTAATTGCTACACTGGTAGCCTTTGTGATGTTCTATGGGTTAGGATTGTCTGAAGCACTAAAGAAACGATATACGGTAAGAAAACATAGCTTACCGAAAATCATCAAACAAATTTTATTTTTAGGAACGTTCAACAAATACACCTTGAATGCCATTATATATCAAACGACCATAGTTTTGATGACTATTCTGAATCTAACTTTCGGTTTGTTGGGCTATTATAATGCTCTCGTAATTTATTACGTTTTTGGCTTCATTTTGCTTTTTATAGAAGGAGTATATCTCTTTTGGCTAAGTAAAGTTGATCGTTGATTGATTAATCCCCCACCGCCACCCTTGACCCTACGCAAGAAGTGCGGTATATTCTGGATCGCACCCGCCCCTACGACAACCTGCTCATACTGAGGGATGGACTAACCACAGAGCGGGAGTCGGGAATGGCGCCTTCTCTCACCCTGGGATTGTTCGATCCCGGATCCCACTGGGTAAAGCGGCGGAAGTATAGAGGTACACCCTGTGCCACAGAAAGATCTGTGCTGCTCATGGCTTGGATATGGATGTGGGGCTGGGTAGAGTTCCCAGAGTTGCCACAATTCCCCAAGTGTTGACCTTCCGATATGCGCTCTCCTTGCACCACTTGGACTGAGCCGTATTGCAGATGGACAATCGCAAGATAGGCATCGGAGTCATCCGGCGCAATGATGACATAGTTTCCGGCAATGGCTTCCACACCGCTCCGAATCCGGGCGGCTTGGCTCAGCATATACGGTATAATCGTAAGCAAAGATCGCCGCGCTACATTGTCAGGCTCTCCATCATGGGCTGTCACGACTCTCCCCGAAACCGGTGATAAGACCGGCTGTCCGAAGGCATAAAAAAGTTCAGGGGGTTCGGTGGCTATGAGCGTCCGCCAGCTTATGCTAGGGCTTGTGCGGTTTCGCTCATCTACCGCGATGAAGTCAATGGCATAACCCACACCAAACATATCTGTCCCATGGCTTGGCACTTGCTCCGCAGGGGATGCCCCCACTAACCAGCGCCCTGTGAAGGGAAGTGAACCAATCATATTAGCTTTCCCTCACATCAGCTATAGCGTAGCTCTAACATAGATCAGCATGAGCAAGGCCGCCATTGCGAGTATTGCGCTTATAACGACTAAGATGATACCTAGAGTACGGCTAAAGTAGAAGCTTTTGCCATCTAGGAATTCAAAGCGCCAGAGGAGTAGGCCAAAAATCGCCGTCACGAAGCAGATGGCGAGGAAAAATAGGCCGATCACGGTTTGGATGTTAATATTTGTCTCAAATGCATTCATACTTATTTCTCAAATCTCAAGCTAATATCCAGCGCCCGAACGGTATGGGTCAGGGCGCCGATTGATATAAAATCTACACCGGTTTCGGCAACTTCTTTGAGACTACGGTCTCCCATGTTGCCGGAAGCCTCTGTCACTGCCCGTCCGGCGATGAGCTGGACGGCTTTTTGCATCCCAGCGCAGTCCATATTGTCCAGCATGATGATATCCGCACCTGCTTCTAAGGCTTCTTCTATCTCGGCTAGGTTTGTAGTCTCTACCTCGATTTTCACGGTGTGGGGTACATTTGCCCGGGCGCGTTCCACTGCCGCGCTGATTCCGCCCGCCGCTACGATGTGGTTGTCTTTGATCATCACGCCGTCAAAGAGTCCAAAACGGTGATTGGAGCCACCGCCTGTTTTGACGGCGTATTTCTCCAGTGCACGGAGTCCCGGTGTGGTCTTTCGAGTATCGCAGATCTTTGTCTTTGTGCCCGCCACTTGGGCGACTGTTTCCGCTGTCCTACTTGCGATGCCGGATAGACGTTGGAGTAAATTGAGCGCAACACGTTCGCCGGATAACACACTGCGGGATTTCCCCTCGATTTGGGCGATTACATCTCCGATCTCTACTCTTGCACCCTCTTCCACACAGGGGATGACACGAACGTCTGAGTCTAAGAGGGCGAAAGTACGTGTGAGGACTTCTAGCCCGCAAACAATGCCGGCCTCTTTTGCTACAAATTTCCCACGAGACCGCGCATTTTCCGGGACGCAACTTTCTGTTGTGAGGTCGCCCATGCCAATGTCTTCTGTGAGGGCGCATTTGAGCAGGGCGTCCAGTTCAAATTGATTCATGGCCTAGGCCTCCTTCCGATAATGTGCGCCAACGCTCTCTTTTCGCTTTACAGCGGCTTCCAGGATGGTTTCCGCTACGGTAACGATATTTAGGAGTTCGATGTATACGCGTCTGTCGTCAAATCCCGCTTCAATCTTCGCCTTGATGGTACGGATCTCATCCAGTGCCTCTTGCAGACCCGCCTGCTGGCGGACTACTGCACCGTGGGTACCCATGATCTCCTGTACGCGATGGCGGATGGTGTCTGTGTCGATTTGGGTCTCTGGGCGGATCGGGATAGCTGGTGCGTAATTGGGAGACAGCGCGCCGGGGGCGGCGCGCCCTACATCCCCTATTTCGGCGTTAATGGCTTCGGCGGCTCTTCTGCCGAAGACGAGACATTCCAGCATAGAGTTTGCCGCTAGGCGATTTGCGCCGTGGACGCCTGTGCTGGCGGCTTCTCCGCAGACGTAGAGTCCCGGTACGTTGGTTCTGGCGTAGAGGTCTGTCTCAATGCCGCCGATCAGATAGTGTTGGACGGGGATCACCGGAATCAGGTCGCGGCTCATATCGATGCCAAGTTTTTCACAGTTTTCAAAGATAGTGGGAAAGCGTTTCAGCAGAAACTCCCTTGGATGGTGCCGCATATCTAGATAAGCGCAAGGATCGCCTGTTTGCTCCATCTCCCGATTGATGGCGCGGGCTACAATGTCACGAGGAGCTAGGTCACGCCGCTGGTGCTGTCCCTCCATGAAGGCTTGTCCCCTGCTGTTTCGGAGGATGCCGCCCTCTCCTCTGAGGGTTTCTGAAATCAAAAAGGTCTGCCCTGTCTGCCCCTCTCGCCAAAGGCCTGTGGGGTGGAACTGGACAAACTCCATATCCGCAAGTTTTGCCCCGGCGCGTACTGCCGCCGCGATGCCGTCTCCCGTTGCGACTTCTGGGTTAGTTGTAGTCAAATATACCTGCCCAATGCCGCCGGTGGCGATGACCAGATGATGGGTGCGGATGATGCGATAAGCGCCGCCGGCATGGATGAGAGCACCACAAACAGTACCTGCATCATCTAAGAGCACGTCCACCAAAAAGGCACGCCCCATGAAGGTCACGTTATCCCGCTCTGCTACGACTCGTTCCAGCGCCTTGACTGTCTCTTTCCCTGTAGCGTCGCCCCCTGCGTGGAGGACACGGCGTCTGCTATGACCGCCCTCTCTCGCGATGCGGAGGCCGCCCATGGCGTCTTGATCAAATGGGACATTTAGATCTACCAGGGCACTGATATCAGCCGGTCCCTCGTCTACCAGAACCTTTACGGCATCCACATCACAGAGCCCGGCACCCGCTATCAGAGTATCCTCTAGATGCAGGCTGGGGGCATCGTCTGCCGCCATGGCCGCCGCGATCCCGCCTTGGGCAAGCCAAGAGCTTGACAGATCCAGCCGCTCTTTCGTCAAAATACAGCAAGAGCGTGACTGTTCAATATTCAAGGCCGTGTAGAGACCGGCGAGACCGGCTCCGATTACGACCACATCGAAGTCTAGGGTTTCCTTAATGGCAATGTTTCCGCTTACCGCATATCGCATGGTGGGAGAATCCTTCTCTGTTGGGATTTCCCACCATTGTACCAGATGATTGCGATTGGGGCAAGAAGTACCTATTAACGTGGACAGTTTTGTATTCGTATGCTACAATTTCAGAGTAGAAAAGTGTTGTACGCCCTCTGTATTGCGAGTGCGTATACGGCTTAATTTGTATTTTGACCATTATAAGGTGGTGTGCTTATGACACTCCAAAAGAAAAACCGACTCACAAACTTCATTATATTCCTTTCACCAATACTCCTAGCAGGCATTATCTTCTTCTGGTTTACAGTGGGCAATCATTCGAGCTATATTGAACGTACTCTTTCACACAACCTCTCATCTGACGAAGCACGAGTGGTCGCAACAGAGCTTTCTAACGGCGAGATTACCGTCGGGGTGACGTTTACGGCCGCTTCCGCTTCCATAAGCGAATTTGGAACATATGTTGTGGATATAGTGGCATGGCTACAAGAAGTAGCGCAAAGGCGTAATATAGAACGATATGGCCTACATGTTTTCTTAAAAGATGACGAAGAAAGAATCATTTTGGCTTGGAGCAACACTCCTAGCCTTTTTCGGAGCAGGGATGTGGGATTTTTTGGTGCTTTTCTTAGCGATTACTCAGAGAGCGATTTTTCAGGAATCGTTCCGGCAATAGAAATACAGGGAATTATAGATGGTCTTCTAGCACAGAACTGAGAAATTGTATGTAGGATGCAGTAGATAACGTAGGGGTGGCTCTGTGTGGCCGCCCCGTTGCTTTCAGCCCTTAGGCTCCTTTCGTAAAGGAGCTGTCCGCAAAGCAGACTGAGGATTGCCTTTTGTAGGGGCGACCGACTCGGTGGCCCGCATGTTTCAACATTTCATGCACGACCGATTATGCGGTAGAAACCACAGGCCACGGGCGATCGGGGGCGATCGCCCCTACGGGATAAAACCGACTTTAGCCTTCGCCTGCTACCTCCTTTCGTAAAGGAGGCTTTTTTATACACTAAGGAACCTGAATAATCAGCGCAATCTCCAACATCCCCTTATTATCCGCGTAAATCTCCTCAAATTGCGACAATGGCAGAGGACTCTCCCCTAGTCCGACCTCGATGGTATAACTGGGTCTGTCGTAGTGCAAAATAAACCAGTCCTTATAGCCCGCGTGACCTGAGACGTGAGGTGTCTCCTCTAAAGTGTAACCGGAGAGCTTGGCGAAGATTCTCCCAATCTCCTCGGATCCTGGCGGTAAGTGGTCGAGGTAACGCCAGTAGATCACCTTGCCTTGGCTGTGGTAAGACATGGTGAGATAGAAATCATGCCGCAGGGTGTAGTCATAGAGTGCACGGCTCTCAGGCTCTGACAAAGGTGATTTTCCCACATAGTCTCTGGGGCCTGGTTTTGTGAATCCTTGTGCAAATTTGATTTCTTTCGCTTTCTCCCACCCTGCCGGATATTGGAGATTGATGTCCACTCCGCGATTGTTTGCCTTCCAGCCTCTCGGAAATGGGATGTGGGGATAGTTTGCCGCCAGATAGGTGGCGTATTCATAGTCCGCGCCTTGATCCAGGGCGCCTGTCGCAATATCCACCCCATCCGGGTTTACCATGGGGATGAGATGGAGAGTACTCATGGTGTGGAGCACATTTGCGTCCTGGCTGACTAGTGGTTTGTTCTGCGCCTCTGCCTTGGCATAGTCTTCCAAAAATTTCAGCAAAACCGGTGTTGTAATCCATTCATTGCCGTGGTGGGAGGCGTTGTAACTCACCTCATGCCGTCCCGCTCCGAAACGCAAAACCGGGATCTCCCGCCCGGAGACGCTATGTCCGATTGTCTCACGCTCTATTTTCGGATACCGGGCTGTGAGGCCGCGCACCACGTAATAGAGCGCTGTGGAGGTAAAGCGAATCCGGGTGGGTACGATGTCAAATCCCAAGGGAATCGTCAGCATTTCCCCTATCCGCAAGCGTTCCGGGTGGACATTGGGGTTCGCTGTTCGGATGGCATCCACTGTGGTGCGAAACTCCCAGGCTAGGCGGAACAAGGTGTCCCCCTCCCTAATCCTGCGGCGGACGTAACCTGTGAGGAAGGGAGTGAGTGCTGTCCAGTCCCCTGTCGTGACGCGCTCTAACTCCGCCATATCTCTGTCTCTGCGGAAGGCATTTAGGGCTCCCAATGTCCTGATCCCGAAGATACCGTCTATCCTGCCTGGCTGGTATCCTGCCCGCTCAAGGGCGAGTTGGATTAGGTCAATATCAGGATGTTTTGCGTTTCGATTGAATTCCCGCATGATAGTTCCTCCTGTGATCCCTTTTTTACCAGTTTATGCAGAAAAATCAAAATCGTGAAATTGGTTTTTCAGCGTTAATATTCCAGCTGTAAATTGCGCCATTCTTGGCATATTAAATAGAGCTCAAGATGGGCAAAAAGAGGAGGAAGCATTTTGGCTTGTATGATAAAAAAGGAGGCCGTACCGCGATGAATACACAGAAAGCACGGCGCGTGCTGGCTGTCTTTACAGCATTTATTTTATTTTCGTCTGTCACCCCTTGCGTTTTGGCACACGTACCCCAAGAACTTGTGCCGGTTGGGCAGACTGTTGGTATAGATATCAAATGCGACGGTGTGATGGTCGTTGCTATCGGAGAGGTAGAATCCGCCCGGGGAATGGTCTCACCGGGCACCGATGCGGGACTTTTACTGGGAGATGTGATTACCCAAGTCGGTTCTGAAAAAGTGGCCTCTGCCACTGCGTTTAAGGAGGCGATCGAGAAAGCACAGGGCGAGGCTGTGTCTGTACACCTTCGCCGGGGTGCGGAGAACTTACAGCTTACACTCACACCAGTTCTTGATGAGTCCGGCGATTATGAGCTGGGTCTCTGGCTCAGAGACTCTATGGCCGGGATTGGTACTGTTACTTTTTATGATCCCAAAAGCGGTATCTTCGGCGCTTTGGGACATTCCGTCAGCGAGGTGGAGACGGGGACACTCATGCCTTTGGCAGGCGGGTCTATCATGCCGGCCTCTGTGAAGTCTGTCCGCAAAGGAGCTTCCGGGGCGCCCGGCGAACTCCAAGGTGAATTTGACTTTACACGGAAAATCGGCACTTTGTTTTCCAATACCATGACTGGTATTTTCGGACATGCTTCTGGTTCCGACACATTTTCTCAAGCCACACCGCTCCCTATTGGCACTGCGGGTGATTTGACTCTGGGTGCCGCCAAGATTCGCACCAATGTGGAGGGGACGGACATCCAGGAGTTTGACATTGAAATTTCCCGCATTTTCTCCGGTGGAGATGATCGAAACATGATGATCACCGTAACGGATCCCGCCCTCATCGCCCGCACCGGGGGGATTGTACAGGGTATGAGCGGAAGCCCTATCCTCCAAAACGGAAAGATTGTGGGCGCTGTGACCCATGTACTGATTAATAATCCGGAGCGTGGATATGGCATCTCTATTGAGCGCATGGTAGCAAATGCATTTGCCGACGCTTCTTTGGAGGGTTTGGCCGCTTAAATTTGTGGCTGTCCCTTTCTATATAGACTTTCTATTTACAATCTGTTGACAAACTGCTGAATTCTGGTATAATGACTTTTGTTATCTGCGCGAGTGCTGGAATCGGTAGACAGGCACGTTTGAGGGGCGTGTGCCAACAGGTGTGGGGGTTCAAGTCCCCCCTCGCGCACCAAATAAAGAAAATCCCGAAGCGGTTGAAGCTTCGGGATTTTCCTTTATCCCCAGTCATTTCCGCCCTTTTCTGCGTGAAATATTTTTCAGAAAAACAAAAAATATTTTCAGAAAAAGAAGATGCTTTTCGCTAATTTTGCTAACGGAAATGCTAACGCCCTTCTGCTCCGACAGGCATCATTTCCAAGGAAGCACAAAGCTAAAAACATCTGGTCTTTTTCTTGAAAACCATTGACAAGTGTGTATTTAGTGTGTATAATATAGATAAGAGGAGGGCAAGATATGAAGCGGAGGGACTTGATCAAACTGCTAGAAAAAAATGGATGGTGGTTCAAGCGAGAAGGTGGAGGTCACGACATCTATACAGACGGCACAAACATCGAGCCGATCTCCAGACAACGCGAGATTAAAGAACCAGTAGCAAAAGCAATCATCAAGCGGCGGGGGCTGAAATAAGCCCCCTGCCAGAATCAAAATAAATGGAGGTACAAATTATGAAAACTGCTTACCCTGTAGTATTTACAAAATTAGACGATGGATATGCCGTCCATGTGCCGGACTTCCCTCTTGACACCCAAGGTGATAACCTAGCCGAAGCCATCGAGATGGTGAGAGATGCAATCGGAATCATGGGAATCGACCTAGAGGATGACAAAAAACCGCTACCAACACCATCTGGCATGGAGAGTATATCCTGCAAAGCCGGAGAGTTTGCTTCTTTGGTAGATATCGACTTCCCCGCCTATCGCCGTGCTCACGAGAACCGTTCCGTCCGGCGCAACGTAACCCTCCCTTCGTGGCTGGATACCGAAGCCGAAAAAGCCGGAATCAACGTTTCAGCAGTATTGCAAGTAGCTTTAAAACAAGAGCTTCGCATTGATCGTCGGTAAACTAATTAGAATTTCGTTATTTGAATCGAAAACAAAAAAGGGGTCTCATTCGAGCTATACGCGCTCGAATGAGACCCCTTTAAGTTGCTGGTAAGTTGCCAACCGGATAGAAACAGTTGGCAAACTTCCGTATTTTCAATGATTTCTAACTCGCCGGCAAGCTAATAAACCGGCGCAACAACACGGCACCTTCCGCCCTAGTCGCCTCAAAGCGATCAAGCCCTCTATTTGTGGTGTTTTTTAACTTGTCGGCAAGTTATAATCCACAAGATATTGTAGAAATTCACTAGGTTTTGATTGCATATTTCGACAGATTGTGGTAAACTGCTTCTGACACCCAAGGGCTGCGGGGTGAAAGGATAGTATTCTAAATGACGATGTACGAAATTTTATCCATTGTCATATCAGTAGCCAGCCTGATCTTGTTTGTAGTTTTCTCGCTCAACAAGAACAGGAAGGGTAACCCGTAGCCAAGATGGCTACGTAGCTCCATAGATTGAATTCATAGCTGGTGGAAATGCAGTGACCCCCGCCAGGGCACACCCTCGCACATACAAATACAATCCTCGCATGGCATATATGGGTGGGCTATGGATACAGTCTTGACACCTTTGTTATTCGATGGTATACTTTAGTTGTTGAGATGGAGCGCAAAGTGCGATCCAATCGTCTGCATTTTTTGCGGAATGTAGGCAAACAGATGACTATTAAGCCCACTTGTCATCACCGTCCGACCCCCTGTGTTCTCCGCACAGGGGGTCTCTCTATGCCCATAACCACCTTTGCATTAGCCTGTAAAGGTGGTTTTTGCTTCTACTCCTCGCGAACCGCTTTCATCGTCCGTACATTCATGATCGCCGCTTCCTGTCGCGTGGTAAAACCGCGAGGTCGTTGTCCGTCCGTGATCCCGGCCTTCACGGCTTCCGCAAGCTCACCCTCAGCCCACGGAGCAGGTGTAGTGCCTGAGCCTGTTAAAATATCCCACACTACTTCTTCGATGAGTTCTCTTACACGTTGTTCCTTCATAGCATCAGTCTCCTCTTCAACAACGCTTCCGTTTCTAAATTCCAACTTTAGCACCTCATCCATAGGGAAATATTCCCCTGGACAAGCCGTTGGTGCCAAGTCCCTGTGCCCCTGAATGCGGAGATTCCCATACTGCTCCTGCAAGTGCCGGATCAGCCACACAAGCGCATTGTACTGTGCATCCGGCATAGTTCTGGACACAGTGTGATAATCCCCCTGCACAGCAATTCCGATTGTGCTTGAGTTTATGCCCGGTGGTGGGTTGGTATGTCCCCCGACCCAATTAATAGGACGCCCCTGCCAAATTGTGCCGTCTTTGTCCACCTGAAAATGGTAGCCAATTCCAACCCAGCCCCGGCCTAGATGCCAGCTGTGAACAGTCTGGACTGGTACATTTGCCGCGAGATGGTGCAAAACGATCCCATCTGTCCGTGTTCTAAGCCCCGGATTTCTCGTAAATTGCAAGTTTGGATTTTGAATAGTAAATGTCATTCCGTTCCCTCCTTCTCATATTTCCGATACTGCGCAATACTAGCCAGCAAACACGCCACACCCGTGATCCAGGCAATATTGAATATTCCGCGCACACTAACCTCGCCTGTCAAATCAAGCGACAAGAGTAAGCCGCAGGCGGCGGATTGCGCCATCCTGCGGATCGCCCGGCCTATCGCACCCTTGAGCCATTGCTTTTTGCGAATAGCCCACTCCTTGAGTTTTCCCACGATTCTCACCTCCACCTAATGCAGGTTTTCTATTCCTTGCTGGAATAAAAATTCTTTGTGTTCGCGCTTTGCGTCACGAGCATATTCTAATGCCCGTGACATCTCACCGTTACACTGAACCGGAAGCTGTTGCACCGCTCCCGCTATCGCCTCGCTTAAAGCAATAGATGCAAGGACTCCTTTAATGACTAGGAAGTCGCGTTGCTTCTGCGCCGTCGCTTGTTGCTTCCGAGCCGCTGTCCACTGATGTAGCTTCCACGCAAAAAGCGCCATTACAATGCATGGGATGCTTACGAACGCAAATAATGTTGTATGATCAAGTTGCATTTTCCACCTCCAAAGTCTCCGCCTCTTGTTTCATCCATTCCCCGCCATCACACAGATCGCCGATTCCGTACCCATCCGGCAACAGCGCAACATCATCTGCGCCTTCCCAGACGCCTTCAGCGAAAAATCGCCGTGCAGTAGCCATATCCTCGAATACCGCGGTTCCCATACAGCGCCCATCGGCTAAAATCGACACGCGGATGGTGTTTGCCTCAAGCTCATCACAGAACGTCTTGAATTCGGCTACATCCATCTCGGATAGCGGCTTGATTGACTTCAGTGGAGCAAAGGCCGACATTGCCTCTAAGTTCTCCAGCCCCGGCAACTCTACCGTCATAGCCATTTTCGCAAGTGCGGCGGCTCCAAATGGCACGGCTATCTTCGGTCTGGCGTAGATATATACGAGACCATTGCCGCCCCAGCCTCCGGATCCGGAAGGGATTCCCCCACCGCCGCCTCCGCCGCCTGGGTGACCTCCACCGCCTGTTAGACCGCCGCCATTTCCGCCGCCGCCCAGACCGGGAGCGCCACCGCCTCGACCTCCATTGGCACCGCCGCCACCACTTCCATAGGCAATGTTGTCATAGGGATTTACAGGTGTACGCCCTTGATTGCCGGAACCCCACGCTCCATTTACCCCAGATCCATTGGATCCGGCAGTGCCGCCGTCTCCCCCGTTGTGCGGTGCGCCGGTATTGGCAGTACTTCCCCTGCCGCCGCCGGATCCCCCTGCACCGGGGACGGTGGGTGATCCGGCTGACCCATTTCCGCCGGGCATACTCACACCAAAGGCACTGCTTGCGCCTCCGTTTGCTCCAGGGGCGCCACCGGCACCAACCACAATGGAGAAAGTGGCCTGAGTCAACACGACATCCCGAAGAAGCAAGCAGTGTCCGCCACCGCCACCGTGGCTGACCGATCCGCCGCCGCCTGCGCCGACGATATATACATCCACCGTATCGCCTATGGACAGGTTGTGGTTGGCGATGTTGAAGGTGCCAGATGCCGTGAATGTGGCAATGAGGACTTTAGGGCGAATCCGATCTATCTCGCGCCAGAGTGCATCAAATAGCTCAGTGCCACTGAGCTTGCCTAATATTTCGTCAATTCTTCGACTGTTTTCGTTGAAATCTTCTATGTCATAAAAATCTTCTTGCTCGGGTAAGAGCAAGCCAAAATTTTCCGTTCTGCGCCTGTCTCTGTTCAATTCAGTTCCACCTCATTCCTTATCTGGTGGTGTGTGTGCGGCCTGAGTTCGCCGTGCCTCCATCGTCTTAGTTCGCCATACCGCCTATAGTTCAAACTCGCCTCTAAAACGAGATTAGCCGGGATCGTGCGCCTCAGCATATCTACCACCACATCAAACTTCCTTCTAGCGATCAGCGCAACCAACACTTGTAGGTGATAGTTGTTATGATCCAGGGTCATCCAAAATTTCCCCCCTCCCAACAAAGCAGTCAACCGCCGCCTCAGCCAACGGTATGTAAATGGCAAGCTGTTCTGCTTCGCGGCTAGGATCGCAAATTTCCGCTCATCCAGCGTATCAGTAGACAGTGGGTGCAGGCCGATTATCCCCTCCCACCGCACTACAGCCGCTTCGCTCATCGTCTCCACAAACTGCTCATCCAGAACGAAATATGCATAACGCCAAACTCTTTCAAATTCCATCTGCTCTGCATCGGCTATCGCCCTGAATTCTCGAACGCCCCGCAACACATGCGGAATGCGATTTATTATCCGTCTAAGCACTAGACACCGCCCCTCTTACCGGAATATCATCTACCCCAAGCTCTTTGTTCCGTGCTTCACCATTCAACGTAGTGCCGGAAATATCCAGGATTCCATTAAGGTTCAAAAGCCGGGTTTCTATCTGGCTGATACGGATAACTAATCGAACTTGGCTGTCCCAATCTGCGCCCCACTCTCTGGCAAGCTCTTCAAAGTAGGCATCAATTGTAGCTTCTACTTGCGCCTGCATCATGAGCCAATTGAAACCAGCCCGATAGGTGAGCCTAGTTGCGATGTCAATTACGGCGGTCTGCGCCCCCGTCACCGTCACATAGTGTCCAATGGGCGCAAAGCCAAGTCCTTCACCGCTATTAGGAACAGGGTCTAACTTGGTCTGTACAGCATCGATCAATTCCGCAGAGGGCGGACTGAAAGTGCTGTCAAGTATGCTGACCCGTACAGTGCCGCCTCCATTCCATGTCGGATAGATCTTACACGCACCAACGCCGGGCATCGCGATTACCCACTCTCTGTATTGTGCTATGTTCCCACCGGATGCCAGATGAAGAAAACTGTCAAAATATCGCCGTCGAAAGACTTCGGTTTCCTCTTCGTCTCTGCCGGGGATCAGTAGCTCTACAATTCGCGCCGACTGCAAGCTCTGACTGTCGATGAATTCAACCGGGATCAGCTTGCCCTCGCTTATATTTCCGACTGTGCCGGGCGTTTCGCATCGTAGCCTGTATGTGCCCTCCGGTTCCCGTTCAAAGGCCGCAAACGTCACACCATCCGCAATAAAGCGGCGCCCCATTAGATCAATGCCTGATGGCGTAAATTCGCCTCGCACAATGGCATGTGTAGCAGGTAGCGGCTCCATTCCGCGCTCTCTGGCGCGTTTTATGAGATGGTGTCGAGAGGCCGTATCTGCAAAAGATTCATCTAAGAAGATATCCATAGCCGAATACACCTCGTTAAGCTCTGTGGCGGCAGGGGCAACCGCCGCATGTACTATAGAGCCCTCGCGGGTATCCACGCGCGGATGAGCTCCTTTGACAAGGGCTATCATTCTATCTAGGATAATTTTAAATGTTTGACCAAAAAAAGACCCATTAGGGTCTCTTGGGATATAATTAGCCATGCTGGATCCTCACCATCATTTCCATTTCAACCAGCCCTTCTTCTGTATCGACCTTAAAAGTGACGCAAACTGCGCTTCCCATGCGTTTAAATTTAAAATCATGAACTCGAAAAATGCGATCATCTGACAATAGCGCGTCAGATATGGCATTCCTGATCTTGACATATACCAGCGGAACAGGCATTCCGATCAAGTTCCGCAGTTCCGCGCCGTAGTTCCAGCTGTATATCTCGTACTCGTACCGCTCTATGTTCAATCTTAAAAATATAGCCTGCTTAATCGCGTCCAGGCCGTCTAGCGTGAATCCTCGTGCAACATCACGCCCAAAGTCAACCTGACACGTCCGCGTTGGAAGCTTCACTTCATCAAAGTCATGCCTCAAATCATCTTCAAAAAAAGGTAGCATCTAGGCGTTCACCACCCTATTCTTGACTTCATACATCTGGCCTCCTTGTACCCGTTGCAACACAACTCGCTCGCCTTCTTTCAATCCGTTATGCACCGTGATTCTTTTGCGCCCTCTAACTGCGTGGGCGTGGACGGTGTAGCATCCGGCCGCTTCTGTCCGCCAGTTAACAGTCACGTCCACACTGTAGTCGCGCACAGCGTCAGTTAAGATCAACTGCTCTTTCCTCAGTATCAGTTTTGGGCTGATCTGTATAGTGAGTGGATTGATGCTCGTCACTTCGCCATATGTAATTTCACACGGCTTCCCGGCTTCGATGACCTCTTTCGCCACGCGTTTTATCGTTTCAAGAAATCTGCCTACATCAGACACGGAAGCCCCTCCTCCCAACTATGTCCACATCCATAAAGTGCTTGCCGCCCGAAAACTTGTGCTTGACGCGCTCTACGACCATGAAGTTCTTCACAATGATATCCCCTATATCCAAATGCACCGGCATAACCGAACCCCCGCGAACATGCTTAATCCCGAAGCAGTTTTCGATCCGTAGCTTCCGCGCTTTCTCGTTGTAGTGATCTAGCAGTACCATCTTTTTTGCCTGTAGCACTTGTGGCGTAGCTTCCGATACATTTTCATAGAACTGTAAAATGCCCCACCTGCTTTGGTTCACCTCGCCGTTTGCAACGTGAGTTTCCCGCCGTCCTAACTCGTGGTTATCCTGCGAGAGCACAATCCGGTTGTAAACATCTCGGTCTATGGTGGATGTGTAGTCAAAGTCACTCGCTGTGTCTTCGTCGATTAACTTGAGCATCCGCATGTTTTCGATATCCGTCAGACGAAGCTCCCCAAAATCGTCATATAACACATAGAGCCGCCCGGTGTTTTTGGTCGTGATCTCAGATGCGGTCTCTAACATATCCAACAGTGATCCCTCTTCCACACGCTGGGGGATTTTATGCCGGGTATCGTCTATCTCCCCAACTCGCAGATCAAAATTGGTCGCAATCATCCGAAGAAGTTCAGAATATGTTTTGTTTTCGTAAACAAGGGTATCCTTGTTTTTCAAGTAGCGGATTTGGTCATAACAGGTCACCGAAATAATCCCGCCAAACTTTCTGCGTTTGGTAAACACATATCCCAGAAACACATTTTCCCCATCCACCCGAAGGCGTACAGGGTTTCCTTCGTGGAAATTTAAGATATCATCATTCACAACGTCAAATGTTAGCTTTCCGGGACTCCCTCGCCGTGCATACTCAAGCGTGATTTCGCCGACCGTAACAGGCAATAATATGTCGTTGCGCCTGTTTTGAATCAGGATTTCACAGCCTACATCTAGCACGCCCTCAGCAGTGCGCAAATTGTTCTTGCGCCGCCCCGTCTGTCCGGTAGTGGACTCGTTTACTACCTGCGTGATCGGTTGCCGAGGCGGCGCACCCGGCGCTCCAAAATCACTGCCGGAGCCGTCCATCGCACCACCGCCCGGGGGTGGAGGCGTGATATCTCCAGCAGAACTACCACCCGATACCGGAGTGCCATTTGCCCAGTCTGATGTACGCATCCCGAAGCTCACGAAGTTTGATGGATTCAGTCTTGTGCCGCCAGACCGAATCTCGAAATGCAAATGCGGCCCTGTGCTGTTCCCGGTGCTCCCCACTCGCGCAATCAGGTTCCCGCCACGCACTACCTGCCCCGGACGCACTGCGTTTTGACTGTTATGCGCATAAAGAGACGTCCAGCCGCCCCCATGGTCAATAACCACAGTGTTACCGAAACCACCTTGCCAACTCGCAGAGACTACCCGTCCGGCTCTTGCCGCCAAAATAGGTACGCCACTTGGCGCGGCAATGTCGATCCCGCCATGGTTTGTAGAGCCAATCCCACCTGGGGATGAGCGGGGGCCAAAGCCCGACGATATTCTGCTATGTGACGGTACAGGCCAACCCCAAGCGCCCATATTCTACCTCTCTATCCCGGCAATCGAATCACTGTTCCGGGGAAAATCCAATACCCCCTAGCCGAACTCCCCATGCCGCGCTCTCGTGCCACGCTTTCAATCACTTCTTCGTTTAAATCGTAAAGCTCACGATGCCTTGTCCCATCGCCCAGCTTCCGTTGTGCAATGCTCCAAAGAGTATCGCCGCTAACAATCGTATATGTCCGCTGTGTCTTATTGGGAGCCGTCGGTGCGGGGCGCTCCTCTATCGTTGTAGCGCTACTGCTTCCGTCGGCATTGCTTTGGACTGTAACGTTTTTCGTACCATATTCCCGCCATTGCTTGAGCTCGATATCCACTGTCATATCAGAGCCATCTTCGGCGTTCTCTGTAATGCGGTAATCCTCTAAGGACACCTGCATAGAAGTTTCTACATCCCAAGTCGCCCCATTGTCCCCGGTGCGGATCACGGCAAAGGGGATAGGCTCTTTGTCCAGTTTGAAAGTTTCCATCTCGCCCAAAAAGTATGACGGTGGTTGAAATCCGTCCAAATACCGAGCAAAGGGGTATTGCCGCACAGGGAGCGGTGGCGAAAACGTAAAGTCCGTCAATCCCGGTTCCTTCAAGAGATTGATCTCCTTCCCGCTCACAAGGTTGATTGTCTGGTTTTGGTTGTTGATCCGTATCCGCATTCGCCGTGGGGCGATGGGAAGCATCATGTCACCTAGGAAGAATTGATACACTACGCATAAACCCCCTCAACACCAGCCTCCACAGCCTCCTCCACTCTGTCTGCAAGTTCTCTCACAAAGCCGTCCAGACTACCGCCGGATCCAACCGTGTTTCGCATGTTGGACTGGTCTATGGTGATCTCGACAGATACATTATTGATCGCCTGACGCTCTGCGATGGAGCGGAGGTATTTCAAATGCTCTTCCGATCTGTCGAGCGCGTCTGCCATCCTTGCCGTATTCGCCGCAGTGTCGCCTACGCCTTGTTCTATGTTGCTGTATGGATCATAGAATGGGTTTCCGCCTCCAGCCATTGGACTATAGTCCACTAGGGCGTTTCTCTCCCGCTCTCGCTGTGCATATTCGATCTCGGCACGTCTATAGGCTTGATTTGTTGCGTTTTCTAGCCTTCGTTGTTCAAGTTGTGCCGCTCGTTGTGCAATATCTGCATATGCTTGGCTACGCCGATCATCGAGTGCGTTATTTCTTGCCTGCCGCTCGGCTTCGTTTCTAGCTTGCGCGGTAGCGCCGAAAGTAACTTGATCAATCAAGCTGATGCTTACGCCTGGAATCCTGTTGACCGTGTTGATAAAGCGGTTAATGATATCAATTGCACTATTTATAAGATTTTGCAAAATCGTCAACGTCCCAGCACGCATGTCACCCATGACGTTTTGAATTGCCGTACTAACAGTTGCAAACGCTAAGCTCATGCGGCAAAGGAAATCCATAACTCTGTAAACTCCGGAAAAAAAGTCCACTTGAAACGTTTCCCACCAAGTCCGCAAGCCATGCATGGCAATCATCCAAGCGATGCGCAAACCACCAACCGCTTGAACCCACCTGTAAACAGCGGCAATAATAACACCAATCAACAAGGCGATCCACATAAAAGGATTTGCCATCATAGTTGCGAACAAGCCTTTTAATGCTCCATCCGCAACCCTTGTAGCTAGAGCCTTGACCCCCATAGCTGTCGCAAAAAACAAAATTGCTACTGCCGCCCCATAGAACACCGGGGCAATTCGTGACCAGTTTTCAAATATCCACTGAGCACCCCGCCCAATGAACTGGATAGCAGGCTCAAAAGCTTGCAGAAGCATATTTGACACATAGGTCACCACTTGTGCAAAAGTCATAGGGATCTCAGCAAAAGCGGCGCTTGTATCATTGGCGGCGGCGAACATAGAATTGATGATCACATCCGCCGTTAGTTTGCCTTGAGAGGCCAATTCTTTCAGCTCGTACTTTGCAACGCCTAGATATGCCGCTACATTTTCCATAATCAAGGGCGCTCGCGCAAAAACTTGATTAAAGTTTTGTCCGCGCAAAGCCCCCTCCGACAGACCCATGACCAGGTTATGCATGATAGAGTCGATCTCATATCCTGTTTTTCCCATGATCCCAAAGGTCTTGTTCAGCTGTTCAGTGAATGCGATCATCTGTGCATTAGAGTCAAACGCTGACCCGATATGCATACCGAGCTTTGCTACAGTATTCGCTTGATCTTGATAGGCCACACGGGATGCTTGCGCAGACCTCATAATCATGCTTTGTAAGTCTGCGGTTGTCTGCAAGCCGTCATTGATGACGTTTAATTTAGCTGTTGTGCGCGTTAGATCATCAGCAAGCCCGACTATGGCACGCACACCGCGTATAGACGCGTAAGCCGCCACAATGCCCTTCACCTTGCCGAGCAAGCCACTTGCCGCTCTCTGCCCATTCCCGATCTCGCGATTAAACGCTCGCTTCGCCTCTTCTGCTCCACGGATCTCTCGCTCGATCTGATCAAAACCTACCTCCACTTGCGCAAGACCGTTCTGCGCCTCACGAAGCGCCGCCGCATTGAAGGCGTTACCAGAAGCCGCTTCCGTATCATGAAAAGCACGGATAATATTCTGTTGCACGCTAATCATGTTGCGAATAACCGGCGAAAACCCGTCATGTAACTTAATTGAGCTCTCAATCGTAGCCAACCACTACACCCCCAATGCATAACCCTCTGAGCTACTGCGCTCAGAGGGTTATCTTCTCCTATTGCCGCCCCTGGCTTGTTTTGCCTTTCTGTCCTTCTCTGCCTTCTTTTCAGCCGCTATCTTTTCATCAACACAGGCAACAACGAAAGCCCTTTCTTTTCGAGGCAGAAACGCAAATTCCCTAGGTAAAATTTTAAGTTCGTGGAGACAATAGTAGGCATATCCGGCCTCGCTATCGCCTCCACTGATTAGTTTTTTGCTTCGACCACCAAATCCTCAAAACTAACGTCGAATCCGTTGATCCCTTGGACTTTGGACAAGTAATCGGCGTACTCACCCGGTGTCAGCATCTTTTTTAAGAGTTGATCCGCGTTCATCACGCCATAGCTGTTTTGCAACTCGCTGTCATGCAGATTCGGGAATACAGTGCAACTTGCCGCCAACTTACCCAGATAGAGGTTCATATCCGTCTGCGGCATACGCATCCCCTTTTTACCTGGAACGAGCACCTGCTTTGTGCATTCTTGTCTCAGCGCTTCATCCTCAGTGTTTGCAAGGCACCGGATTTCCCATTCCATGGGTTGACCTCCCGGATCCTTAAAGCGCTCAGATGTAACATATTTTTCATTTTCAACCGTTGCGGCGTTTTCCGCAAAGAAAGCCCTCAAGCCTGTATCTGAATTAGATTTTCCGAACATAATTATCTTCCTCCCTTTCTTATCTCATACCTGCCAGTTCGTTGAATGTCTCCGGCATCTCAAAATCTTCGAATGTGAATCCCATGTCTTCGGTCAAGAAGTCACCATCAGCGTCAAACTTCGCCAAGACACTGCTATCCAGGTTACAATCTTTCAGGATGATCGTCTGTCTACCGACCGCAGAGGTCGGATCTTCGTTGACAATCTGCACGTCAAAGTAGATGTCCTCGCCAGACTCCTTAAACCGATACATCAACTCACGAAAGATGCTGGTGTTGTAGTGAAATGACGCGTTGCCGGATCCCGTCCACCCGGACGCCTTGTGCCCCCTGCCTGTTTTCCCTAAAATCGGAACCTCGGTTTTACTTTTTTCCATGCGCGCCTCTAGATCAATGGCCTGCATGAAATTGTAGCGGTTTCCCTCGATGGTGATGTAGCACTCCGCCAATGGTGCAGAAATTGCGTCCCTGCCATTCATAAAAGTATTTTCCACTGAACTGCCTCCTATTGCACAACCACGGTCATGTATAACTGACCCATTGCGTTAATCGGTGTGACCTTATCGGCCACAACCACCGAACGCTTGTGTTCGCCTTGTTCAACCTTCACGTTGTCTGGCTCGAAATTCTCAATAGCTCGTTTTTGTTGCATTTCTCTGTGGTGCCGCACAATATCGCTCCACAAGCTGTGACGACCTGCGGTATCATTTGGCATCACGCCTAGATATCTATCACTAAAGAGTTTTGCGATGTCCACCGCAATCTGATCAAGTACCCGAACCGTCTGGTTATAGGAGAAATCTCCATTCTTTACCTCCGTATGTGTCACAAGTGTATTGATGTCCTCCAGGACACGTCTTTCGTCCCCGGCGCGGCAGAAAATGAATTTACCGGACTGAATCGCATCTTCCAGTTGCGCCACTGTGTGATCAACATCGACTTCGTACTCTCCGTCATAGACTCTGTTTTGCAAGGAGCGATTGCTCTCACATCCCGCCGATGCACCCGCAACCCACGCCACAAGCTCCGGCGCATCGTTATTCTCCACAGAGATCACGCCCTCGTGATCCACCGCTGTATATCGGTGTAGCACACATTGGAACTTCGCCCCGGTTTCTTCACGCATCCGCTTCGTGTAGGCCGCATAAAGCCCTTTTACTGTCTCGTCCGCCGACAAGCAACCGAGTGTGTTGAAATGAAAGGACTCCAGCTTATCCAGCGCCGCTTGGTGGTCTCCTGGTGTCACAGCGCCATTTGTGCCACCTGTAAGGGGAGTTCCCGCAGTCGGAGCAAGTGTCACTTTCGGATCGAAGGCCACAAAGTCATTGTCTTCAAGCTCCGCCGCACTCAACACAATCTGCTCATCTACAGAGACTTTTTCTAGATAGGTAGTCACCAAAAAGGCTGCCCCATGCGGCTCAATTGTGATTAACAGATCATTGCCACGCGCCCCAGGATGCCGCGCTGTGACAATATCATTCTTCGCCTTGGCTCCGCCTGTGCCGAGCCTATGGAAATGTACCACCTGCGCATTTCTGAAAATCTCCCGCTGTTTCCGTAGCTTTTCGTGTCCGTGCGGATAGCCGAAGATCGCCCTGCAACGTCGCACAAAGTCCTGCACCGTAACTGTAAAGACGCCTTCCGAACCCCAGTCGAGGTCTAGCGGGATCGCCGCAATTCCGCGCTCTGATAGCCCAGACCGGATTACTGCCATAGATACAAAATTGATGTACGCACCAGGTAGAATCTTATTCTGCTGTGTAAATGTTCCGCCGCCAATTGGCATCTATTTCACCGTACCTTTCATAAAGTTGTCGATCTCCTTGCTCACCTCTTCGAAAGTGTAAGCCTTTCCGTCTTCCAGCAAAACAGACAACAAGTCTCGCCTGCCTCTATATTGCGGTAATTTGAGCACACTCTCTTTTGTGTATTTTAATTCTTCGGGGGCGCTCTCGTCTTTTTCTGATGCATTGTTTCTATTCGCCATATTGCCCTCCTCAATTTGTCGTGGTTGGTCTAACTGTCAAGTGCTCCATCTCTGGAGCGCGTGAGGCGTCTTGCAAAAACACTGTGTAATCCACAAAGCAATGCAACACGCCGTCCACAGGTTGCGTACGTAGCCCTCTGCCGCGCACCATATCACCATCCAAAAGCGTAATGCATTCCAAGCAGTCCAGCAAGCCCTCAGACGCCTCTTGCATCTCCAGGTGCTCTGTGTCACTGTCGGGCATATAATGCACATCAAAGCTGTATGTGGCGCGGAATCTGCGCTTGCCCAGCCGTTTCTTGTTGATGGACAATGACACAATGAAAAAGCAGGGCGTATTAACACCCTGCTCCACATCGCTATCGCCATAAACCGCGTAGCCATCTCCAAACTCCTTGCAAATCGCCACAGAAATGCCGTCAAATATTTCTTTAACCACCAAACACCTCCGCTAGAAAAGTTTGGAGCTTCGCCTCTATGAGCTCGGGAGCTTGCTCTTGTAGCTCATTTTCAGAGATTGTCAGCATAAACGCTCCCTTTACGAAGCCCTTGCCATCACGCGTCCTATGGCCGAACTCTCGATACAAGGCGTAGTTTACTGGATTGATAATCGTAATCGTGTATACGGTGCCGCTTTGGTCAATTGTTAGCGATTCGACAAAGGTGTCTACATCAACCTTTTCGCCTGACCTTGCTTCCACTTCTGTCCTAGCAGTCCAGCCTCGGCGCAGAGTTCCGCCTTTCTTACCGGTGCTTTTTGGATACCGACCAACAGGCGTCCGCTTTATCACCTTTGCTAAGAGTCGTGCCGCCAACTCCCTGGACATCGCTTCGCAAAATTGCTCTACATCCAGCTTTTCCATACCTTTTTGCATGGTTTCCATCTGCTTGACGAGCTTATCGAAGCCTTTAATCTTGGTTTTTCTTGCCACTTGCCCACCTCTCAAATAGAGAGAGTTGAATCTCTTGGTGTGTCGGATAGATAGAAGGCGTCCCGCTGTTGGAGTACGCCGTGGTGACACCGCTTTGCGTTACTATGATCTTAGTCCCTTCCGGGATAGATAGCTCCGGCGCGATAAACAGGCTCACAGCTTGCGACACCGAGGCCACTGCCCCGTCGCCTGTGATGTTCTTGCTTCTGCCGAAGGAAAGGCGACATGGCTGATCGATGTACAGCTCTGACTCCCCAAACTCTGTGCGTTTTGTGACCGGGTTGACTGACCCCTTCCGCACAATGGCTGTGCATCTGCCATCATACAGCCGCTCGATCGCCGCTCTCGCCGCTCGATGTACCGCACCGCCTACCATGCAAACCTCCTAAACGCCGAAAGCTGTGATTTCCCGCTCTCCATCAGGTGGAGGATGAGACCATCAAGGGTGACGGCTTCATCTCCACCGCCAAAGCTCACAGATGCATCTCCGAGGCTAATCTTCTTCACAGCCGCCTCTACATCAAGTCCGCTCAATTGTCCGCTCCCCTTCTTCATCAGCAGAAACTCACCGACAACCATGTCCACAGCTACAGCGTGCAGTCCCTCCGGTACTTCGGAGAGATTACACGCCGTCTTGATATGCTGGGACACTTTGTCAACCAAAAAGTCTAATACCCAGTCGTCACCTTTCTCGACTTTATATCCCAATGACTTCAGGCGGCGTTTCACATCACCCAGCATGGTTTCTGCCCCCTTTATCCCGCCGGAGTAGAGTCTGTCGCGAGTCCCGTGATAGATGCATGTAAAAACGTGGGTCCATGCGCCAAGCCAATTTGCCCAAAAATCTGCGCCCGGTCAGAGGCGCCGACTTTTGCCAGTGGCTCTTCGAATAGAACGCCTTTGCCCGGTACCGCCTGAAACACAGGGGCAATGTGTGCAACGTCCGCGATGACAAGTGAATCCGCCGGGACAAATCTGCTCCAAGCTACACCCATGCGGAAGAAGTCCGTTTCAATCTCCGTGATGTTTACGCCGCCCACATTGCGGGTTGCTGGCAGGTTCGCTCCGTGTTGGGAAGCATAGATTTCGGATACAATCTGCTTCAGAAAGGCAGGAAGGAGCATAACCATGTTATTAAAGAATGCACCGTTTCCTGCCATCTCGCGATAAATCTGCTGTAGGAGCCCTTTCGAAAGACTCGCACCCTTTGCATCTATTGTAGTGCCTTTTTTGCACAACTCTAGTAGCCCTCGCGTCTTATTCGGCTTATCCGCCGCGTCCGCCTTTTTGTAGCTACCACACAAAAAGCTGTGCTCTACATCCCGCGCAATCTTTATAAGTTTGTGCTGAATTTGGAATGCTTTTTCGTTGGGCGGATTTGCTTGTTGCCCAGCTGTATTGAGGCCATTCATGCGTCCCGCGTTGGACTGCTTGACGTAAGACAGGTCAACCGTCTCTTGATGGATTTGCACCACATTCGTCTCTTGATTACGCGGAGCATGTTTTGCCTCCGGTGCTGTTGCGGAAGCTTTCTCGGAAATTCCCGGTTGCTCCGGCTCCGGATAGTCGTACAACACCGCCGTCGGAAACTCGAAGTTCTCTGTCATTCTTCCGCCTGTAAGTCCGCCAACCATAGACAAAAGCGGCGTCTGTGTAGCATCTGCCGTGAACAGCTCTCCCGCGTAGTTCGGCAGATTCCAACTGGTTCCCAATCCTGTTACTTGTGACATAGTTTCATTCATCCTCCTAGATTAAATGTATACCCGCCGCACTCGCCTCTTGCTTAATTTGGATTGCGGAAAGGGTATCGTTTGTTTTTCTTGCCTCAGCAAGTCGTGCTTCAAAATCTCCCTGTTTTGGGTTCGGCGCTCCGTCTCCGCTTTCGCCCGGCTTCATGCCAACGAATTTAGAGTCTTCCGGCGCACGGAAAAGAAACTTCTTCCCGTCGTCCTGTGCCATGGTCTGATACTGCTGTCTCCGCATTGCCTCATACCCGGCTTCGTCCACACCGTCATCTACCGGATCTAGATAGGCTCTTACTGCCTTCGGATCATGGGCGTTAAACTCAGAGGCCAGTCGGTCATCAATGGAAGTCCGTTTCAAACCGGTAATCTCTTTCTGGTGATCCTTTTGCAGTGTGTCAATTGTGCCCATGACGGCCTCCACATCCTCCGCAAGCTTCGTTGGGTCTCCAGACCCGCCCAGCTTCTTCAATGCGTCAACAGCCGTTTTCAGTGCCTTCGTAGAGGCTTCCGCCTCCCCTTTAGCTGTGTCAAGCTTGTGAGCCGGGACATGAGATCCGTCATTCCCGATGACAAGCTCAACGTCTTTCCCATCCTTGCCTTTCCCCTTAAGCGCAGCCTCAAGTTGTTGCTTCAGTTCTTCGCTCAATAGGGGTATAATGGTTGCGTGAATCATGCTTCGCCCTTTCTTCCGCTGTATTTACCGTGATTTCCACACGCTTTGCGGATCCCGCCTGGTCGCCGGACGGGTACGGCTGATTTTTGGTATTAAAAATCCGCCCCTAAGAGCGGTTAACCACACATTCCTTTTTCCACTCCCGGAACGTCATGTTAGACGGCACATAATAGGTCTTGCCGTCTGCATTCCTCGCGGCTCTCTCGCCGTAGTTATCATCAAAAAACGGTATGGTTGTAGTGCGGCACCATGGGTGGAATGGCGGCGATGTGACCCCAGGCTGATAGTTTTTCATATGCTCGACTTTTCCATCGAGGGCGGCGCAAATATCGCTCGTGTCCATGTCCAAGGTTGCTACAATCTCAAATCTCTTTACCCGGAGGTCGTTGTAACATCTTCCTTGTCCAGCGCTTGCAAAATATGCACTTTCTGTCATTACAAGCCTACCAGCCTGACCTTTTGTGGTACCAAATTCCCCAGCAATCGCCTTTATCGCTTGGCCTGGTGAGTCTCCGCGCATAATCGCTTGGGTCAACTCCGTTTGAAGTCTGCCAATCAGTTTTGCCTGCTGTTCCCATATGCGATCACTAAACGTTTTCCCATCAAGAGCCCACGGTTTAGAAATCGCTCTGTCTAATTGCCTTTGATCTATCGCGCTCAGTTTCCAGCCGATATTATGCCCACGCTGAATCTCAAACGCCGTGCGCAAGAAACCGTCTGTGTATATCTCTCTGGCAAGGCGATCCATCCCCGCGAGGCGCTTTCCCGTGAGAGCTTCGACCTGTTGTCGCATATCTATCTGCAATGCTTCTAGCCGTGAGATATGGATTCTCGCCGATGCATTCTCAAGCTGTCGTATCCACTGCCCATTTAAAGCATTCTCGCGCCCAAAGCGAATGTAGTCTTGGACATTCCATTTGAATTCCGCCAACTCCCCGGCACTTAGGAGCCTCCTGGCCTCGGACAGCGACATATCATTGTTCGAGGCGAAACGCCTAAGCCAAGCGTCAACTTCGTTTTCGATGCACCTCTGCGCTATACGGAATTCTCTTTCCAGTGTAGCAACGTATGCTTCGCCTCGATTGAGCGCCGCCAGTTCAACTTGCTCAAATCGCCGTAGCCAATACTCACGACTCGGCATCTTCTATACCCTCTGGCTTCTTCCCCGATTTCGGGAATGCGTCCCTGTATTCATCAAACTCTTCTTTCCTGTCTTTCGCCAATCTCTCTAGTTCGGTTTCCGCATCGGCAACCCACGGATGGTGGGCAATTATACTCTCGCGTGACAAAATTCCAACAGACTTTTTCGCGTTTTCCACTGCGTCCGACTCATTCATCATCATATCGCGATCAAAGACGACTTCAAGCGTCTTGCCACTAAAATCGTCTTTCCCGCCATTAGTTAGGTGGACATTGATAAACCATAGAAGCTGTTCAAAGGAGGCCTGGAATTCGGTTTCCATCCCGTTCGCGTCAAGGTCAACGTCTGAGTACATGCTCTGGATGTTCATTTGGTTAGGGGTAGATGACCGCAAGTCTTTGGCATCAAAGCCCATTGCATTCTCGATCATGGCTCGTTTGAGGATTTCCAGTATTGTCCTATAATTCTCGGCGTTCACCTCTACCCGGAGCGCGTCCACACCGCCGTTCGCACCATCCTCAGACCGCACCTTTACGGCACCATAGGCCGCCAAGTTGTGTCTGAATTCGCCTAAATCCGCACCGTCGTAGTTGCGGATGATCAGAATGGTATTCCTGGAGTCCTCTTGCATATTGTTCTGAAAGTCAGAGAGCGTGATGTTGATCGCGTCTTGCAATGACTTGACCTTGCAAATCAGCGGAATTTCTTCATTGTTGTATTTCCACGCAACAATAGGAATTCGCTCCCAATTGTGCATCGTTTCGCTCCCTTTGCCGTCGGATCGTTTCAGATAGTCGGCTTTTGGGTTGTCCGGATCAGTCTTCAACTCCCCATCAATGAGCAGATAGTGCTCTACTCCGTCCTTTGTGTAGGCTTCTACCCGTTCAATAGTTTTGACTTCTGCCCCCTCGTAGACCATCGCTTCATACACCCGAACAAGACAATCTAACTCTGTATGCTCATCGTCCTCCCAAAATGGCAAGACCTCATACGGCGCAAACCGTCGGAATCCTAACACGCCATCTTCATCGGGGTAAATATAGAGCCAGCCAATTCCGCCATTCAAGGAATCTTCTCCTAGGTTTTGGAGGGTGCGCTTAAACTTACGGTTGAACATAGGTTCCAGTGCCTTGTGATATGGTTGTGCACCTTTTGCTTCGCCGGTCTGATAAGTAAACGGCTTTCCGAGCAAATAATTAGTTTTCTGGTCTACCACCTTGGCATACTGGTTGTCAATGATTTTGTTGTTCGGAAGGTTCTTCACCTCACGAAGTTCACCACTTTGCCCAATGGCCGTCCGCTTCCGCTCTAAAATATCATGCTTGCCCCGATAATAGGCATCTCCAGTAAGCTGATTTTTTCGAGTCTCTGAGCCTTTCCATCGTTTGATCTCCTGCTCAAAAAACTGTTGCCGGGTCATGGCACCCTGTTCAATCATCGCGCTGACAATTCGTGTTTGTGTAATCATACTTCCAGTCTCCTAGTCAAAACTAAATGTCTTTCCGCGCCGGATCCGCTCTACCGAATACCGCAAGGCCGCCATGGCATCATCCATGAACTCGACGGGCTCGTCTATGTACAGACCTGTTGTGCGATCCTTTTTCCACTTCCACTGCTGAATTTCCTTTATCGTGTTCACGCACGAAGGGTGTATGTGGATTTTCCGGCCTTTCAGCCAGTCAATTTGAGCCTTAACGCTCCCGCGTCCTTTTTTCACTGGACGCGCTCGAAATCCAACCTTTTCCCACATCTTAATCCTGTCCGGCTCTGCGCTGTCGCAAAACATTTCTACGCGGGGGTCAATCCCTGCCTTTCGAGCTTCGGCAATCAGTTCTACAGTGTCTTTCTCGTGGTGATACTGTTCGGAGCAAACAAATATTTCCCCATCTTTCCAGCCAATACCTAAAATAGCGTTGGCGTGGTTATACCCGAAGTCTTGACCATAATAAAACCCATCGAAGCTATCACGCCCGATGGGAAAGTCATGTATTTCAATATTGGTCAGAATCAGGCCACCTAGCTCTCCCCACTCACCCAAGCCATACACCCGGTATCCTTCCGGATCTTCGTTGGCTCTGCGCTCCATGCGGCGAAGATATCCGGGATCAATGAAGCGATTGTCTCTAAATGTGCTGTGGTGTGTAAAAACATCCGGATCGGCCTTGTCAAAATAACGCCCCTTGATCCAGTGCATTGCATTGACCGGGTTAAATGTTATCGTAATTTGGTAATATAGGAGCGGATTCAACTCAGCCAAATCACCACGTAGGCGGTCATCGAGAATATCAATATCTTCCACCAACAGCTCTGTCGCTTCTTCAATCCATATCCAGCATAATTTGCCACGCTTGAATGTGATGGACTTCACTTTCTCGCGCTGACTCTGGTCTTTCATCCCTCGAAATATGATCTTATTCCCAGTCGTCTTACACTCCATCGCCAGGGGATTCAAATTGATTTTCCAAACCTTATCAGCGTGCTCGCCAAACAACCTGTATACGGCACTCTGCAATTCCGCAAAGGTGCTATCCCGATTAGTTTCCTCAATCTTTCTGACAACAAGAAGATTTGCGCCGGTATATCGTGGATCGGATAGCTTTTTGATATAGTCCTGAGCTATATTGACTGATTTCCCAGACCCCGCAGAACCTTTGAGCATCCGATACCGCAGGCGACACTCGTTCACAGGGCGAAACACCCTGTTCCATCTGGCGATGGCACGATGCTCGACATCAATCTTCATCGTCTTTATCCTCGGTGCCGCTATCTATCTGAAATCCTACTACTTCTATAGCGTCACCTCCGTAATCGTCTTCAATCACGATTTTCACAGGGACATTCACATCCACTTTTTCCGTATACAACCCGCGCGCCTTCCCTAATAACTCCGCCGCCCTAGTTACGTCTGATAACTTTGCAGGGATTTCAAACGCTTCTGCCGTCTCTGTATCGGTAATATGCTTTTTCCCGTTCTTGTCATATTTCGAAACGCGCTTCTTCAGGGTTACGACTACGTGCTCTCGCTCTTCGCGGCGCAGAATTCGGGTAAGAGTCTCCAGAACCTCATCACTTGTGGCTATAAGCTCGGCGTCCTTTTCGGACATTAGCTCCTTGAGTCGTTTTTGGGCTTCAACATTTTTCAACAGACGCTGACCTTGGCTGTATGCCGTTTTCTCTGAATACCCCGCTCGCACAGCCGCTTGCGTCGCATTAAAGTCAGTCAAGTACTCTAAGCAAAACCGCTCTTGTTGCACTGTTAGTTTCGCCATATGCGACACTCACCGCCCATCATCATAAAATAGGAGTGCCGCCACAGCTTAACGCCACGACGACACTCAATGGAAAGGAGAAAGGAGTTTCACCTACCTACAGCTTACACTATAACACAGGTCGGCGTTACATTTGTTACAAGTTGTACTTCTTCAAAAATCGGCTATGCGCCACCCGGACACTGATATCCGTATTCCCACCGCCAATATGCGCCGCTACCTGTTGCCAACTTAGACCATTGACGTGCCTTAGAGATAGTATTTGCCTTATCAGGCTGTCCTCAATGCCGTTTATATACCGCATCAGCCGATTGTACTCGACCACACACAGCGCCTTCTTGGCTTCAATCGCTGTCCTCATATCCGCAATTTCAGCCGCAAGAGCCGTTTTATTGCTTACATTGAGTCCATGCGGAAGCCCTGTGATCTTGGTAGTCGTACCCATAGCGGCGGCCTCTAATTCTGCAAGCCGCACATTGTCCTGCTCTATCTCACGATTAAGGTAATATAGCTGAGATAGTTCTCTCGCCGTCATAGTGTTGACCTCCCTGCGCTAGATTGCATATCTCTGCCATCCCTGCTCCGCCTTTGCTTGTCCACGCACTACAGCTCTGCTCATTGCCATTCCGTTGCTACGCCAGTCTAGGCCTCGCATCTCCGTTGCTCATCTAGGCTTATCCACTCCTTTGCGTCTCAAGGCCATCCTACGCCATTGCTAAACTATTTCTTCCCAGATGAACCGACCTTTTCCGGAATTCCTCCACTGCCCAATCCCTCGAAGCTTTCCGTAGTCCAGCCATTCGCGCACGGCGGCCTCATGTGCCGGATCCAGCGTAATAATCGTCAGGTCTACATGCGCCCCGGCAGGGATAGTTTCGCTGTTCGCAAGGGCGATGCGCTCTCCCTGGGCTGTTTGCGCCCTGAGAGGACGCTGGCAGGTTCCGATCTTTCCCTCAAACTCAAATGGGATCATGCGGGGCTCTACAAACACCAGTCCATCAATAATCTTCTTGTATGCCTTCAACTTTGAGCTCTCACTCTCGCCTTTCAGCCGAGCAAGCATACCGCATGAATCTTTAAAGAACCCCTTCATCTGGTAGTCATACAGGAAAGGCTTCCCGCTAGGCGTCCGCGGAAACACGGTCATGCTCTTCTCAATAACCTCATTCACGCCCAGTGCCGCCACCTCTTCCTCCCGACTAGGAGCGTCCGGAGCTTTCGAAGCTATGTATTCATCATGGATCTCCGGGTCATTCGAAGCTGTGCCAAGTATTTCCTCTGTGAATGTGATACGTACTTTTAGCTCTTTCATCAAAGATCCACCCCTCTTAAATCCGCCATCTCAAACACAATCCCAACGCACCATAGCTCGCTATCCTCGTAAATGTTGAACGTCACATGCGGAATTTCGGTCTCATATGTCCAGCACGGCTCTCCTTCGTTGTGCCAGACTGCGCGGACGGTTTTGCACTTACTCCGTTCTTTCTCGGCGTATGGACAGTCTTCATCTTCGCAGAGGAGGCCTCGGAATAAGCCGGCTTCATCCAGAAAAGCCGTCCCGCCATTCCAGCAACCCATTTCATCTCTAATCGCACCCACAAATGCCATATTGTCATCACTGTAGCCGTATACAACAACTAGCCCCGCCTCTTCTGCAAGTGCCGCCTCTGCCCTCGTGATCTCGTTCCCGTATTCGCGCCCGGCAAGTAGCTCTGCAAGTTGTTCTTTCTTCATGGTGTTATGTCCTTCCTCCAATTTCTGTAGTTTCTGTATAGAGAAAATATCAGCAATGCTCCGATGTAGTTATCAACAACCCTCGGTTGCACTTCCCCGTAGAGCACTATCTCCAAAGACATCCATAGTCCATGTACGCCAAATAGTATGAAAAATAGTACAACAACGGTCTCGATCACTGATCTCCAAAATTTATCCACAGACTACGCCTCCTTCAAAAATCTCTGACCGCACATCCGGCATTGTGAGGTGCTTTGCGACTCTTCTCCGCAGTAAAAGCACATTGGGATTGTGATGTTTTCGCCTTTCAAACGATCAAAATAATCTTCCCGGCGTAGTGGGATTGGTTTGCGTAGCCGTCCAATCGGAACACTAACATATTGACACCACCAATAAAAAATCCTGAATCTGACTCTAAGCATCAAGCTTGCCCACCGCCTGGTTCGGAACGAAATTTCAACTCCGCAGTATATGCATTCAAGTGCGGGCGGCCTCGTATGGTTAGGCCAAGTTACTCTTAGAAATACGCCCCAGTTGCGAGTTCCAAGGCATGTTTTGCATTTTCTTAATTTTCTTATCACATTGCCGCCTCCTCAATCCGCTCGAAGGTGTACACCCATACCCAGGGGTTATTCTCCCAGCGGGTATCACCTTTGGCAAGACTGTCCCATAGTTCAGCAAATGCCTCCCGTCGGGTAGAATGTGAGTTCTCTACGTATGCGCCAATAAACGTGTGATTGCATTCATGCCACTCTTCACCATACTCTTTGTGCCTCCAGTAGCTTCGAATGCCCTCTGCTTTCGCATCAGCCTCACTTATCTCCTGCAACCGCTCCACCCGCACATCCGTCACTCGTAAGAATATCCGGGCGGCCTCGCGAGGCATATGGGTGGAAGGCTTCCATCTATCAGGTATGCACAGCTCTATTGGAGGGTTGTGCTCTGCGTCCGCTTTGTAAATGAAGCCTGCACCGGCGGCTCCTTCAAATGTAGCAAATGTCTCTCGCACCCACAGGACGTCGCCGGGCTGGTATGGTGTGTAGTCATCAAGAGCCGCTTTAAGTATGTCTTGGTTGCCGTCAGGCCATTGGCGATGCTTCCAGTGCCACCACATTGTCCCACTGCCCCACACCTTGGATATAGGCTGTGGCTTCATCACCCTCCGGGTCTGCGTCTTGCGCTCATTCAAAATCGCTTGCACCATCGGGGCGCTGAATAAGATCGGTTTTTCTCTCATATCACACTCTTCCTTTCCGGTGACTTCCCTGTCTTCTGGAACAAGTCCGGCAACGGCTTGTTTTTCCGCCGCGCCGCTGACATCGGTTTGTATACCGTACAATCATCTGCGGCACACGGCCTACTATGTCCCGTTATGCCCATATAGTCACAGTACACACCGCTTTGATTGAGGTGTCCGTGATATTTGCATGTTTTGCATTTTCCGTTCATTTTCATGACTCCATAAATCGCACGTCATCAAACTCCCAATGTTCGCACCTTGAAAAGTACCCGCTCCGAATCCCGCGGAGACTGTACTCATAACAAGGACTATCTTCCCGCTCTGCAACCTCGTTCTCATGAACGCAGAACTCGCATACTCCATGTGCCGCCATCTCTAGCGCCTTGCCCCTAGCCTTGTGGTGGTCACGGTCGATCTCGGCCTCTAGCTTCGCCTCAGTCATGATTTTCACGCAAACCTCTGCACCCTTGGCTGTATCTCGCCATCGGTCGCAAGCTTCTTCAGCCCTGTATCTTTTTTGCTTTTCTTCTTCGTGCTGATCTGCCCATTCTTGCGCTTCGCAATCTAAGCCTTTTACCATTCGCCACGTTTCATCCAACTCGTCTAGCAGGGCGAGGATATCGTTGTTGGAATCATCAATCTGTATGAGCACACCGAAGGCTCTCAGCGCCTCATAGACCTCCGGTGTGTTGATAGCATCGTGAGCGGTTTCACACCGCTCACGTATCTCACTTCGCTGTTTCTGTGTCATGCTTCATCGTCCCCCCCCCAATCAAATTGCATGTTCTATTAAGCAAAAATGCCGCACATTCTTCGCCAATGCACTCTGCAAATTCTTCTGTCGAACGATACGGATAAGCGTCAGAGCCGATTGCACCGCTTCCGCATCTTGTACCTGTATTTGTTGTAATCTTTCTAAATGGACATTTCATGATTGCACCTCCAAAAGTTCAGGGTTGTCGTGGATGTTGCCGATGATTTCCCACTCACAAAGATTTCCGCCTACCTGTGTTCTTTCGCATCCCAACACAATCGCGTCTGTCCCTATGTCGGCAAGCCATCCAGCTTGCATCCACCTAACTTCAGTTATATCCACCCCACACTTGGCAAGTTCCGGATCATCACTCTGCCAGCGCACAACATCCCCCTCAAATATCAGCGTTCCGTTTTTATCTTTCAAGCCTGTGCATTGCCCAATTGTCACAGGGTGTACCAGTCGGGTCATTTCGTAAAATGGAGTAATTGTAGAGTAAATTTCCTCTTCAATTGTCCCAAGTAGCACGGCGTTAAGGCAATAATAACCTTGCACCCATTCGCCGTTATCCATCCGCTTCCCGCGAACTAAAAACCTTTCATTCACTGCCTTTTCCTCCTACTGAAATAGTCCAATCTGTTCTGCGCCGATCCTCTCCGCCCCTGCCGGGTTGATCCATAGGCACTCAGTCCGCTTGGCACCCCGCTCTGCCGTTGTGTTGAGCGTTTCCTTCCTCCACCCACAAAGAGTGTCATTGTAAAGTTCGTGATCGTACCCGGACAATAGGACAAGCCCCCGGTGTTCCATGAGTGTCTTTAGCAACTCTGTATGATCTACGTCCGTCATTTCATGCTTGTATGCATAGCCATGGGCAACGCGGGTGTCATGTAAGTATGGTGGATCTGCATAAATCAAAACGCCTGTGCCGTTGTATCGCTCTATCACATCAAGCGCCGGTCGGTTTTCTATCTGAGCTTCTAAGAGCCGCTTTGAGGTTTCAACAACAGCTTGCGGAAGTCTAGCCCATAGTTTAGGATTATCTGGGCCACCGTTTGCAGTCTTCCCGGTCGAATGCCTCCACCCCCTGCTTCTATCCCGGAAGGAACCGAACGTCTGCCAACACTTCACTGCAAATCTTCTGGCACGTTCTAATTCGTCTTCTGTGTGTACATACGATGCTTCTCGCTCATCTCTTGCCCACGGGGTAAGCCGTAGCGTTTCGGCTAACTCATCCGGACGATCCCTGCAGGTGTGGAAGAAATTCACTACATCGCCGTCCATGTCGTTGATCGTCTCGAACCGGGACGGCGGCTTATTGAAAAATACGGCGCCGGATCCGAAAAATGGTTCAAGATAACTCTCGTGTGGTGGCATGAGCGACAGGATCCAAGGGGCAATTCTGGTTTTTGAGCCAGGGTATTTTAGCACTGGGATCATAGGTCATCTCCTTCCCACAATCCCCGCCAGTAGCAGACATCGCAAAGTCCGAAGTCCGTGTCTTTATCTACGCCGGGATTGCCCTTGTTGAACAGGTAGTGCCAGCAGGTCATGCAGTTTCTATCCACCGGCTGGTTCCCCCATTTCCGCTAAAAGCTTTTTCCTGCGTTCAATTTCTGCGCGATTCGGCGCATTGCTCACCACCGTAAGCTTTTTGCCTTTCTCCCGATTCTCCCATGTGTGGACGCAGGCCTTCCAATCCTTCATCTTGTTTTTTCCGACATACCAGCCTTTAGATGCATAGAAGTTGTAAAATTGCTCAGGATCAACTGAGTTCTTTCGCTCAGAGCAATATGCTTTCACATCTTCCAAAGAGGGCGGAGCGAACCGCGACGCAGTACTCTCTTTTGGATTAGAGTTCGGATTTGTATTCGGATTCGGATTGGATTCAGGCGGTGATCCACCGTGGTTCACCGTGGATTCCTGTAAAACTTCATTTTCCGCCACGTCTGACGGTTCAGGGAACTTGGATTTCTTGGTCTGGATTCGCTGGTGGTCACCCCAGTTTGGGAAGTAAAAGTAGGATTCCCCGTCTACGTTGTAGAGGTTAATGCAGCCCATACCCGCCAATTCTGCAAGTGCCTTTTGAATATCCGCCTCATTCGTCCGCTTTCGCCTCGGAAAAACAAATCCTTTCAATAGCTCTGGATCCGCGCTCCCGCGCCCATAATCGTCCACATAAGTAATGAGATACGACCAAAGTCGATACTGAAAATCTGTCATTTGATTTACTGTCTTGCTTGTCCTTATGGTCTCCTTTATGATTCGATTTGGCACGCGCTCACCGCCGTTCTCGCCATCTTCTGCGCTATTATTTTTTGTACACTAAATCCGATACATTCCAACCAAAATGCTTTCTTTGCAGGTACTCCCTGATCTGCCGTAGCATATTCTGCCGCGCCGCGCTCTGATCCGTTGCCATGTGACACGTACGACAGAGATTCACAAGATTCTCCGGGATCCCAAGTCCTCCCAATGATCTTGGGACATAATGCGCGAGATCATGCTCGCCTGGCCTCCCACAGGTCACACAGCAGGGCGTGCCATCCCATGAATCGCGTTCATAGACAGCAACCCGCACAGATCGCGTTGCGTTCAGATCCTTAGTTCTTTTGTTCATGTGCATTCCAACTCTCTTTCAACCGCGTCAACTGATCTGGCGGCAAAGTCTCTATACCCTGCTCTTTGCAGTCGAAGATCACCAAATCTATCAGGCATGACATTTGCCGGGTATCGTAAGTGCTTGAGCCGCGATAGCAAATAACATTGCTCCAACCTTCAAATTCACTTGCTCCAAGGTCATCACAAATCCACCCTTCCCCGCGGCTTTCCCACACCTGCATAAGCCTGTCTTTTGCATCATCCAAGACTTTGTATACATCAAAATTGTCTCCGATGTTACGGACATACTCTCTATAGGCCTCCGACTTGGAAATGCCTACTACAGCCGCCAATTTCCCAGTCAAAACCCAGAAATATGCATTTGCATCCAGACTCCGTTTTCGGCGATATCGCTTGATTTCCGCCACATATGGCTTATCTGGCGCCTCTGCGGCAAATTTTCGAGCCCTGATCTTGTCCTCATACTCTGGGAGGGGAAGCATCAAGTACTCTTTTCCGTCAAATGTCGCAACTGAGGCCTTTTGAAACTTAATCGTCGTGGTCATACGCCCCTCCCTTGGAACTGAGTTCAACAAACATAGACTTCCGCACCTGTCAGCTTTTGGATGGATTCCCTCATGTACGCCTCATTACTGTTGTTGTCGCTCAAATGTAGAAGGTAGATCTGCCGCAACCTACTAAGGTCGTTCGCCTTCAGCATAGTCAGCAGTGTTTCTAGGCTCATATGGCTCTTCATCAATCTTGGCACACGCTCTATGGGTGTATGCCCTGCCTCGGCACTACGCCGCACACTTTCAGCGTCGTAGTTGCATTCAGCCATTATGTGGGTCAGCCCTTTAAACCGATACTTGATATAGTATGTATCCGTGAAATACAGGAGCTTCTCGCCCGTAGCCATCGAGGCGAAGAGAAATCCCAAGGGCTCTGGCGCGTCATGCTGTACGTCAAAGGGCAATACTTGAAAACTGCCTACACGCACCTCTTGCAACGCCTCTACCGTTCGTATACGGTGCCCTGCAAGCCCACACGCGTCAATTGTCCCCCGGCTAGTGTAAACATCTACACCAAGCTTCGCCAAGTCTCGTGCGGCCTTACAATGATCCTGGTGAGCGTGTGTCACAAAGCACCCTTCGATCTGCCGTATCTTATAGCCACACCCCTTCTGGATCTCCCGCAAAGGAATTCCGGCATCCAGTAGCAATGTTGTTGTGCCGTCGCTTATCTGATAGGCATTGCCGCTACTGCCGGATGCGAAGACTTTTATGTCCATGCCCTAAAAACGAGGCGGGGCGTCTCCACCCGGAAGACTTGTCTGTGCGCCTTCTTCCGGTAGAGTGGGTGCCTCAAGACCGGCAGTTCCATTTTCCGACATTGGAGGCTGTTCACCCACCGGTTCGGTATCAATATCTATAACATTGGCATAGATATTTGCCTCGGCTTGTGCCTTCGTTTCTGCAATTCGTGCTTCACGCATTTTCAAGTATTGTTCCGAGGCAACCACCTTCTTGGGGTCACGAGGCATGTGCTTTGCACTGTAAACTTCACGTTTTAAAGTCTTTTGACACATCTCCTCAAACCATCCATCTGCCGCAACATCCACTTGTTTGCCGTTTTCCCACCGCTTGGTTTTTCCACCCCAAAACTCAGGGGACGCATGGGGTGGCTTGCGTTTCTCGATGTCCTCCATGGTCATGACTATCAGCTTATTTTTGGCAGGGTCATCATAGGAAACATATCCAAACCCACCAATGATTCCCCCCCGGTTAAAAGCATCCGTGATCTCGAACTCGTAGGATTCTACGCTTCTTCGCAGATTCCTTTTTAGGGGTGTGAAAACATCTGTGCTGTGCACAAGTTCAATGACCACTGCACGAGGCTTATCTATCGCATAGTTTTCCGCGATATACTGTATGCCGTTGTATCCCTCCATGAGCGTAACATCATACTTATCTGTTTTTTTATTACGATAGGGGATCGGGAAAAGGTGGTTGTCCTGCATCATGTCGAGCCCCATCCGGGCGTAATACATAACATCGAGAGCCAGATCCGCCAAGTTCACATTCTCCCAAGTGGCCGGAAGATTTACATTGTACGTTTTGTCTTTGTTGTTTTCATTTTTTCTGACACGGTTTTCTTCTGCGGTTTTCAAGGCGCGATCTATCATGATGAAATACCCCTGAATTAGCTGGCGCTGATAATCCGTTACCTGAATATCTCCGGCAACCATGCCGCCGAACTGATGTAACACTTTATTTGTGAACCGTTCGCTGTGGTTACGCGCCGGGGTATTGTTTTTAGGCGCCACGCTATTTGCGGTTAGAGCACTGTTTGTAGTTGACATCATTCTCTCTCCATTCGTAATTTCTTATCTCCCTCTGAGACAATAAGCCGAATCACCTGAGTTCTTACACGAATCAAGCGGGTTACACTCTCCGCGTTGTCAATAAAGACCGGCATAGCGAGCCGCCAATGCTCAGATAGAGCGCCTATAATCTCTAGCCCGGCGTTTATCTTGGCGGCGTTATTTGCAAAGGTATAGGGAACCATTCTCTCGCCGTCCGCCGGGATCATCACTTCGCAATCATCCTTTATCCCACCGTTCTGCTGTTCGACAAAGAGACGAAACCGCACATTTTTAAACTTTGCGTTTATGCGGCCTGTGAGCATAGCTACTTTGGCCTTTGTAAAGAGATCGCAGAGGAATATGCCATGCTCTAGCTCTTCATATTGACCGGCTAAAGCCTTTTCCTCCTGCTTTAGCTCTTCGATTCGCTTCCCTTGTACTTCTGCTATAGCAATGTTAGCTTGCTCATCTCTGAGGCGATGAGCTTCGTCACGCAGAGCCTGTATCTTTGCGCCTACGGACTCGGTAGCTGTTCGGGTGACTTCCTGCGCGTCGCTCAACCTATCGTGTAGCGTGGCGATCTCAGTCGTCAGGGAGGCATATTCTTCGGTGCTCTCAAAGGGCTCGCGTTTAATCTGAGTCTTTAAGTCTTCAAGATGGGCATTCCGCTCCATTGCAGTTGTTTCCAAAGCAATGCTTTCACGCTCCAGATCCTGAATTGCAGAAGCCCCTGCTTCCAACATTTCCTTGCTGGCTTCCTCTTTGCCCCGGGCGTTTATTTCTTCTAACCGCTGGCTCTTTTTAAGGTTAAATGCGCCTCGCAAGTGCTGGATATCTTCACCAGCCAATGCTCTGTGACACGTTGGGCAAACCTCTTTGCTTTCATCCCATGCCTCGCTTTGGATAGCTTCATAATCTGCCAAAAGATCGCTCCGCCTGCTCTTCAGGTGCTCCAAATCCTTTGCTTTTTGCGCAAGCTCAAACTGCTTATCTTGCCACCCATTTTTTGCGGCTCTATGTTCGGCTTGTGCTTCGGCAATGGCGGAATATACACCCTCATTTTTCTGGTTACATTTTTCTAAATGCGTAGCTCTGGACTCTTCCAACCTTGTTTCTAGCTCCGATAGTTGTTTGCGGATTTCAGTACCAACGCTATCACCAGACAATATCGCTGTCTTTTCGCCAGATAAGCGGTCAATTTCACCTTGTGCGTATTCGAGTTGACTCGCTATGTCATCAGCATCAACTCCGCTCACGTCCGGGATAGCTCTCTCCGCCTCGTCAATGCGTCCAGGGATCTCTTGAATTCGCTTGTTTATATCAGACTTTTTCGCGCCGGCAATCCGCTTGTATTCATCAACTGTATAAGACTGGCCTTGAGTGCCAGGCATGAGCAACACCGCAGGGAGATCCCCTAGATCAGCCTGAGTAGCTATAACCTCTTGGTCTGTTACATCACCACAGAGCTCAAGTAGTATTTGACGCCGCATTTCCCATGACATATCCTCAGCGAAATAATGAGGCATGGTCAGCATCTTCATTTTCTCTGCACCACCGCACAGCGCAAGGAGTGTCACGGTGTACTCTTGCTCCTTCACAGGCACCCCATCAATGAAGTGATCTGTGCTGTGTCCGCTGAATTCGTCTGTCGCAGAACCGCGCTTCTTTTTGTATGTCTCACTGAAAACCTTACGTAGTGTCAAAATGCGCCCATCTTCCATCTCAAGCTTGGCTTCCACTGCGTGATCGAGATAGTGGAGATCACCATCCTTGCCCTTTGTCTTTGGTGTGAAATTCTTCGCACCGGTGCTGGCTCGATTGAATAGTAGCCATGTTATGGCGTTGAAAACTGTAGTCTTACCGGTGGCGTTGTCGCCGTATATACTGGCATTTTGTGCGGCAAAATCAAATTTCACCGACTTTATACCTTGAAAGTTTTCAAGCTGTAGCGTAAGTATTCGCATTGCATTCCTCTCCCTTTTGTGCTATAATGCATACATAAGTTATATCTGTCCGCCGTCTGCCGGAGCCTCTAACTCCGTAGGCGGCACTTTTTTATGAGCCGTTGTGCGGGTGAGGATTTGCACCTCACATAGTTACTGCCTCGTTCCTCGGATGCGCTCACGAGCTTTCCCGCACCATCTAGCGTCTACCTATTCCGCCACCGCACAACCAGCCTAGATCATCACAATTGCATTCGGAGCCTCTTCGGCAAGCCGCCCTATCAAGAACTCCTTGATACTCCGCTTCGCATCCAGCATCCACATGCCGCCGTCTGCCTCGAAGATGCCAACTCTGCCTTCTTTATCTAAGCGCAGGAGAAATTCACTCTCAGGCTGTGCAACCTCCAAGAAGGTTCGGTACGGCCTGAGCTTCACCCGCGGACGAACGCCTTCTTTCGCAAGAAAAGAAATCCCTGACCTTACCTCTACCGCTTGTGACAATCCATTATCCTCCGTTTGTACACTGCTTTCATTTGTGATTCGAGAAAGCAGATCCAAAACATAGGCAACGTCTTCCGTCTGGTCAAACTGGCTCCGGAACGCGATCATCGCACTCACGTAATCCTTCCATCCGAAGTGACTGATCGGCGTATCTGCTTTGGCAACATATAGATCGTTGCGCGATTCATCGTCAAGTAACTCAGTGAAAACTCGAACTTCCATCGGCGAGACAACCCGCACAAAAACTCGCTCATCTCGTCCTGCGCATTCTGCAATCACCAACTCCGCGAGGCTCTCTAGGCTACAGACCTCAATCTGCCTCGGCCTATCCACATGCGGCGGCACTCGATGCAATACATCTGATGTGTAGTGTTCTCCATGAATCTCAAAGCTAACGGGTTGCGCAAGCTGAACAACTCTATCTATAGCTTCCTTAATCACGATGCTTCCTCCTTAAAGTCATCTACTATTCTCAAAATCGCCGGTGCCGTTTGCTCTCCGCCATCCAACGCCTGTTGCCCTGGTATCTGCGGTACCATCTCGACGGCTACCAACTCGCCCGTACCGGGGACTGCTGTCATGTACAGAGCTGTTGCAACCGGGTTTGTAGGCTCTAGCTTTGATTTCGCGGTCACAGAAATTGCTATGTGACGCCTTTCGTCGTCCGGGGTCACTACTACCTTCAGTGTTAGCTCTCGTTTTTTTGTGGCAGACGTATTCAAGTCAAGGATATTCTCAACGATCTTCCCCATCTCATAATCCGCCCGTTCCAGAATGGCACCAGACGCCATGCTCAAAATGCTCTTCCTCGCAGGTTCCATAATCTCCCTCCCATGTGTTTTGTTGACTTTTCTCTTCTCGCCCCGTATAATAGAGGCATATACATTGATCGTTCTACGGTCTACCGCTTTCAGAGTTGCCGCTCTGGGGGCGGTTTCTTTTTGTGCGCCGGCAGTCGCGGAGTAAGTAGCCGTATCCGCACCTACAACGATCCGCCTCCGGCGGGACTTCTCTGTCGCAACCGACGCAATGTCTTGTGAGATTCATGTTTTTCACCTTCTTTCTAAACTTAATTTTGTTGTAAGTCTCCGTTGCGCCGTGATAGAATATTGGCGAAAGGAGGTGCATTATGTCGTTTTCTGTAAAACCGCCAGTTCACGAAGATGATTGTGAATGCATCCACATATGCGAAAAATTAGGGGACGCATATAATAAGTGTTACAAAGACACCTGTGTATTAACAAGCATCCGGTGTTCGTCCAGCGAGCGAAAGCAGATTATACAAAACCATAAAGCCAGAAAAGAAAATAGACTGATCATGCTGATCGCCACAGCAACACTCTTAGCCACCATAGCCGGAATCTTGATTCCGCTATTACTGCAATGACATAAATATAGTAATCCCTAAGCTGAACAATGAAGCCGCGCAAGCTATGCACACCATTACAAGAGTGGCTTTCCGCATCTTGTAGTTTTTATGTTCTAAGATAAGTCGATTTCGCTCCGCCTGCGAACAACGATTAGTTTCCATGCAAATTCTCCTTCCTATTTATCTCCACAATCACACTTCTCACATGGATCAAGATTCGACCCACAATTAGGACATGTCCTATACATCTCTCCTCTCCTTTCCGAAGGCCGTTATAGCCCTCCAACTAATCCACCAGGCCAACAGCGTCACACCCAGGATAACCAACCACTCGCCGCCAATTGCCCAGTATCCACGTTGCATGTAGGCAAGCGATAACAACAATCGGGCGGTATATAGGCCTACCATGATAGCCAGGATTAGGCTGATGATGGATGGCGGTAGTCTTATCATGCGGATACCTCACTTCTTTCCCTTTGTTAATACTGTACACTCCCTCGCAAATCATCAATTGGTATATGAAGATTGCGAGCAAGCTTTAAAAGCTTTTCTAATGGAGCTTTCTCCGGGTTTTTGAGATACTTGCTCACTGTCGGTTGGCTCACACCAAGAATGCGGGAAAGCTCTCCAAGTCCCCGCTCCTCTACTTTTGCATGACCGTTCAAAAGGAGGCATAGATTGCGGTATTGCCTTTCTCCCTTGTTTTTATCGTCTAATAAGGTTTTTGGCATGTCGTTACCCTCCCTGTGTCATGAATTTAATCTGTACTTAAATTCGAATTTCTCTGTTTATCTCCTGTTTTCGCAAGCTTCGATTCTGCCGAGCACATAGAAAAGTGTTCCGCGTTGCTTATAGGTCTCAACAAGTATCCAATCATGACCACAAAGCAGGGCATTAGCGGCGTTGATGCGATCTACGGTAATCAGTTGCTTAACCTGGTGTAGTGGCGCGTTGCTCTTGCGTTTCATTCCACTTACCGCCTTTCTTGATTGTTTTGGTTGTCCCGCTCCCTGCCGCCGTGGTAGAATGTTGGCAGAAAGGAGGTACTACAATGGCTGTTGCATATAATTTCATAGAAAAAATTGATGACTGGACAAAACTAAACGGAATCGTCATCGAAGCAACCGGTAAGTCAAAGGCACACGAGTTCATAAACTTCGAGTTACACGATGGTGCAGAAGCAACTATTCATATAAGCAAAAATGGACAGCTTATTTACTCTGTTCGCCCATTGACTGCCGCAGACTATAAAGAGTGATTATAGCTTCAAGAACATTCGCTATCGCATTTATCATCTCAGGGTCTTTGGTAGATAGCTTTTCATCCATCAACCGTAGAGAATAATCCAACAGCATAGCCTCATATGTTCTGCTTTCTCCCATGTCCTCACCCCGCTTTCTCTGTGGCACCATCGTCCTCTGGATAAAACAATTGCCAGTCAAAGTCTAGCGCTTTGGCTATTTTCTTGGCCACACCCACATTCAGCGGGTTCCCTCTCTCGCCTGTTTCGATGGCCGCATAATAACTTTGCGATATGCCTGCAAGATCGGCAGTCTTATGTTGGGTAAAGCCTTTCGTTTTGCGCAAATCAATTAGCCATTTTCTCATGTTGCACCTCCTTCATTCTTTATGCTACAGCCGGAAGCAATCCGGCTATAATTAGGCTGATGCCCCTATCTAGGCTCATGAGATGATGCCCTAGTCTTTCAAACTCTTGCTTTGCAAAAAATACGTTTGCACCATAAGGATTGCCAAACGGATCGTAACCAGTTGCATCCATAGCCTTGTCTATGTTCTCGCGCTTTGCCCAGAGCCATGCGGCGCGGAGAGCATCGCTCATGCTTAGGTTGTGCTTTGTGCGGTAGCTGTGTGCCTTGTTCATGATGCTTGTCTTGTTGTAAGTTGCATATGTCATTGTGACGCCCTCCGTTTAACTCTATGTGCGTTAATTATATCGCACATAGAGTTACTTGTCAACTCTTTTTGAGTTATTTCTCAGAAAACTTTTTTCTCTCATTGCTTTTTATCGCAATTCGTGTTAAATTGCAGAAAAAGAGGGTGGTAGAAATGTTCAAAAAAAGGCTAAAAGAGTTACGAAAAGCCGCAAAGTTGACACAGGCAGAGCTTGCGGGAAAAATAAGTTCCGCACAAACTACTATTGCTGGATGGGAAAGCGGAGCGAGAGAGCCTGACTTTGAGATGGTTGATAGGTTGGCCGACTTCTTCGGTGTTACAACGGACTATCTTATAGGTCGAGAAGATACCAGCGATCCTGCAAGAAAAAAAGGCGTCCGCATCCCGGTTCTAGGTCACATCCCTGCTGGAATCCCGATAGAGGCCATCGAGGACGTGCTAGACCACGAAGAAATACCCGTTGAATGGACGATGGGAGGCAAAGAGTATTTCGCTCTCAGAATACAGGGTAATAGCATGTCGCCCAAGTACCTCGAAAATGATATTATTATCTTCCAGAAATCCCCGGACTGCGACAGTGGAAAAGAATGCGCGGTTATCGTAAACGGAGACGATGCAACATTCAAAAAAGTTATCAAGCAAACAAATGGGATCATATTGCAACCGCTCAATATAGCAGACTTTGAGCCAGTATTTTACAGCAACGAAGATATTGAAAATTTACCAGTAAGCATAATTGGTATTGCAGAAGAAATTAGGCGGAAGCCGTAGGAGGCGTTTGATATGATTGGCAGGATATTGCGCGGGATATTGGCTTTCTTCATTGGAATGGCAACGCTCGGCGGCATTCTCATGTGGGATGATGAATTTGCCATGCGCCCCCTTACGATTGCTCTCCTGCTTTTGACTTCCTGGTTGATTTATCGAATTATAAAGCCTAAGAAAAAAGGTGCGCATCAAAAGTCAGCTACGGCAACGCTGGTTACTTCCGAAAAGCCGCACATTGAGGCAGGTGTCGCAAAAGAGGCGTTGAACGAAAAAATTAGAACGCAGGCTTCTATCTCTGTAGAGCCTTCGCAAAACAACACTTTAGCTACCGTGGACTCAGAGAGCTCTCTCGTTCATATCGAAATCATACCAGACTGCGCCATTCCGCAAGAAACGCTTGATCTGCTATGGTTTAAAAATGGGCTACTTAAGAATTATTCTGATCAGCCCGATTTTCGCTCCCCTATGCTCTCTGTTGATTTAGGTCGATCCGAGCCATCACTCATCGACTTAAATCTCCCGGTAGCTTCGAACAATGCCATGACTCCTCCGCCGGGATACTACCCCTCATATGCAAAGCTAACACCTCAACAGCGGTACATATATTTGACGTGGCTAAAAGATATCACCTCTCCGGCGGACTTAGGATATATTTATCTGTTTTATTATGGATTGGAGCGACATCTGATTTTGGGTAAATTTGAAGAGGCGTTCCATATGATACAAACACTATTGAGGCATCATCCTAAAATCGGGGCATACGCCCACGGAGCCTTACTCATAGCGATTTTTGTTCAAAAAAGAGTCGATTACTTCAACCTATTAGACTTGGACAAACTGCCGCCAGATGAACGCCTGTTCACAGCGTCAATGATGAACAAAGAGCTCTCCTCGACAAATATAATAGACGCCCATACGAAGTTTTCATTCAACAACAGGCGCTATATATCGGGACATCGAGAACTTTTCAAAGAAACGCTTGAAGAAATCATGATAGAAAGATACGGAACATCAAAGTTTCAAGTATTGGAATCTGATTTCTCTTCCATAACAGAAACCATCACCATCCCACTGGCAAACTACTCATTGGATCAACGATTTCTTAATATCCCAAACATAGCAACTTCCCAAAGAGTTTCTATTGAAATAAATTCCCTGCTTGTTGATTCACACGAGAAAGTGAAGGTTAAATTGCGAGAAATCCGAAAGGCAACAAATGCTTAGGAGGCTCATCATGGGAAAAGCAAAAAATAAAGTCATATGAATTCAAGAACGGGAAGCGGAACCTCTTAGAGGTTGACGAAAAGATTTATAAAATTATCATCAAGAATTGTTTCTAAACAACAAAACAGCCCCCTCCAACCACAAGGCCAGAGGGGGCGCAATTGATGGGAGGATGCGCTATGAAAATTCCAAAGCCCAGAAAACTCCAAAGCGGCATGTGGTTTATACAGTTGCGCCTAGGTGGCGAAAGTATCCCTATAACCGAACCTACGGAAAAGGAGTGCATAAAAGTTGCCAGGCTTATAAAGTCCGAATATTTGGCCGGTAGACGGACGAAGCCTGCCGGCTGTGATCTAACTCTTGGGCAAGCTATTGATGACTATATTGCTCCGCGCGACGGCGTACTTTCTCCGTCTACTATCCACGGATACCAGAAAATGCGAAAGCACCGCTTTAAAGGATACATGAGCCAGAGCATCAAAAACATTGACAATTGGCAAAAGATGTGTAATATAGAAGCCAGGCTTGTTTCTGCCAAAACACTAAAAAACGCTTGGGGGCTCGTAGTGTCAGTGTTGCGCGAAATTGCCGGCATTGATCCGCCGGAAGTCGTGTTGCCGGAAGTGGTTGAGCCTGATCCAAAATTCTTAGAGCCGGAACAGATACTTATGTTTCTAAAAGAGATCGAAGGTGTGTGGTGGGAGCCAGAGGCATTGATATATCTACACGGTCTCCGCCTGTCTGAGCAAAAAGCCATTGATCCTAAAACTGATTTTGACTTTTTGAATGATATTATAAAGATTAGAGGCGCGAGAGTGCGCGGCCCCAATGGTCTTGTAGATAAAGAAACGAATAAGAACAAGACTTCTCGCCGCGACGTGCCTCTATTGATCCCTCGGCTTAAAGAAGTCACACTGAACCCGAATGAAGCGGTGAAAAAATATTCTGCTCGCAGTGATGGGGCGATCAGGGATAATATCAACAAGGTGTGTAAACGACTTGGCTTTACCGAAGTCGGAATCCATGGTTTGCGTCACACATTTGCCTCATTGTGCTATGACTTAGGCATCCCGGAACGGATTGCAATGCAGTTTGGCGGATGGAAAGATCGCGAGACCATGCACAAGATTTACGTGCACCTATCAAAGCGATCCGTTGCCAGGTCGCAAACAGAGTTAAAGCGATTTTTTGCAGATCCCGAAAAACAACGATTCGAAGCCGACAGCCTCCCTTATCGTGTTGCCTCATTTATGGCAATAGAGAGCCGTCTAAAGGCAAGAGACCGTGAAGAGATTATTCAACAATGGGCTACTGCTATAGATGAGTTATTACAAAAAAATGCTAACGAAATTGCTAACGCTTCTTGATTGCTTAGTGATTTCAGCCTTCATATGGGACTTCGGAGGGGTTCAAGTCCCCCCTCGCGCACCAAAAATTTTCCAAGTCCCTTTTAGGGACTTGGATTTTTTATGAGAATCTATAGCAAATAGAACTGGAGCATACCCTTATGTTAGGTGAAATGGAAATCGTATTTCTGATCTTACTCGCTACAACCGTGTGTTTTGCCATACCCAGATTTCGTTCTGATTTAGTAGCCTTATGCTCACTCCTAGCACTCTATCTGACAGGTGTGCTCACTATATCAGAGGCGCTGGCTGGTTTTTCCAGCACGGTGGTCGTCATGTTAGCCGCATTGTTTATCGTTGGAGAAGGGATTTTCCAAACAGGGCTTGCGGGAAAAGCCGGCAATCTACTCGTAAGAGTAACCGGTAACAGTGAGTTTAAGATGCTGTTTTTTGTGAAGCTCAAGGTTGCAATATTAGGTTGTTTTATTAGCAACACCGGGACTGTGGCTATTTTGATGCCTGTTGTGGTCAGTCTATGTTTGAAGATGAATATACATCCCGGGAAACTCTTGATGCCCCTCGCCTTTGGTGCCAGCATGGGGGGTGCTTTGACCCTGATTGGTACGGCTCCTAATCTGCTTGCGAGAGACGCCTTACTCAATCATGGCTTCCCAGGCTTGTCCTTTTTTGATTTTACCCCTGTGGGTCTTATCATCCTGTTTATCGGGATCGCTTATATGTGGTTCATCGGACGGAAATTTCTCGATAAACCTTATGAGAAAAAGTCAAAGGTTGCCGATACCATCAATGTATCTGAACTCCTGCGTCAATATCAGATAGATGCAAAGCTCTATTATGTGCAGGTACCTGATAATCATATGATTGTCGGCAAAGAGCTCAAGGAATTAAAATGGCCTAGTCAGTATAACGTGACTGTGCTTGAGGTGCAGAAAAAGACAGAGACAAAAAGCTTCCCCTTTTCGTCCGGGACTAAAGTCACGCAGGTAATGGCTGAGCCGGACTATGTACTAGATGCCGGGGATATGTTGCTACTCTATGCAGACGAGTCTTCTCTGCAAAGGCTTTTAGACGAAACAAAGCTTGAAATCATCTCTCGCGATTTGGTAGAAGGCCTTCATATCAAAGAGGAACATATCGCTGAGGTCATCCTGACCCCGCAGTCCACTCTAATCAACCGGACGCTGAAGGATGTTCATTTTAGGGACAAATACGGCCTTACTGTCCTCGCCATCAAGCATCAGTATCAGCATCAAAAACATGCGTCAGTGCAGGATGCGCTCCGTTATGGTGACGCGATGCTGGTTTATGGGAAGTGGAAAAATATAGATCTCCTCGCCTCGGAAAAGCGTGATCTAGTCGTGATCAGCCGCAAAATGACTGCACCGGAAACTCCGGTCAAACCTCTTCGTGCGATTCTTGCCGGTGGGATTCTCTTGTTTATGATGGTCATGTTGGTCTTCGAGTGGATTCCCGCCGTTATGACAGTGCTCATTGCCGGCTTACTCATGATCCTATCAGGCAGTGTGCGGAGCGCTGACCAGGCTTATCGTTCAGTGAGCTGGAATATTGTGATACTCATTGCCTGTATGCTCCCCATGGCGACCGCTCTGGAAAACACCGGCGGTGTGGCTTTCATTGCGGATGCGATCACCTCTGCCCTAGGCGGGGCGGGGCCGATTGCTGTGATGGCCGGACTTTATCTGGTGACTTCTATTTTCGGGGTATTCATCAGTAACACAGCTACGGCGGTTTTGTTCTTGCCAGTGGCCATTTTAGCGGCACAAGAGATCGGTGTCAGTCCGTTTCCCCTTGTCATGGCGGTCACCTATGCCTCCAGCATGTCCTTTGCGACGCCTGTGTCTACACCGCCAAATGCCATGGTAATGGTGGCGGGTAAGTATAGCTTTCTTGATTTTATGAAGGTTGGTGTTCCGCTACAACTGATTATTGGGATTGTGGTGGTATTGGTGTTGCCGGTGTTCTTTCCGTTTTAGGGTTTTCTATTACTTAACTTTAGGAGGTACATTCCCATGGACACTGTTTATCATTATACTTCGCCGCAAGGGGCATTTGACATTCTTCGCAATAAAACACTGCGCTTTACTGATTGCCAGTATCTCAATGATATGGGGGAGTTTGTATATGTCCGAGAACCACTCAAAGAGGCGTATAACAAAATACGGAGTGAAGGTAATGAAGAAACGCATAACACAGATAACTTTTTAGATAGCTTCTTTTTGTCTCCGTTTGAAGATTTTCATTCCCGTCCTGACCGCAGAAGCAAATCAGGGTTATTTTCCATCGGTTGGCCATCGTATCTTCGTTACTTTGTTTTATGCGCTTCCGAAAATGCTGACAATATAAACATGTGGAACTATTATGTGAAAGATGGTGCCTACCGAGGATATAATCTAGGACTACGCCCAAACGTAATTCAAGAATATTTTGAACAGATGGGCAATAGTAGCATCACAATCAAATCTGGTAGCGTTATATATGATCGCGCACTGCAAATTGATATGTTCTATGACAAACTCAAGGAACTCATATCAAAGTTTGATCAACAAATATCAACCTTAGCAAAAGGTGCTGACGATTCTCCTGCCATCGATGAGTTTCAAGACAGTCTATCCGAGTATATTAACGAACAAAAGCTGTTTTTCAAAAATCCGGGCATCGCAAGCGAACGAGAGTATCGCTTCGTCTTGAAAATTCGTACTGATTTCAGTGAGTCCTACGATCAAAGAACAAGAAAAGGATTTCGTGTTGGCTCAAATGGAGTTATTATCCCATATATTGAATGGAGTTTCGGCGATGATCTGAAATCAACGCTACTAGACCAAATCACACTTTCTCCAATGATCGAACCTGAACTTGCCGAAGAAAGTTTCAAACAATTTCTTACAAGTGATGTCTATCGTAACATTAAAATACAGCCATCCTCTTTGAAGTTGAGATATTAACTTGAAAATACATACTTCTTGTTTGGATTCGTACAAAAACCCCTGATATCGCAAACCTTGTGCTTGCAATATCAGGGTTCTTTCTATACCCATTCCTCTTACCCAACCCACGGATCCAGCAACAGTTTACAGCCTTCCTTCGCCTCAAACCGTCGGAAGGCTTCTTCCCACTCTATGAGGGGCATGGGCGCTTCCGCGAGGGGCTCCAGGTTTACAAGTCCTCTTGCTTGCAGATCGAGGGCTTGCTCCCAGCTGACTTTGCGGGAGCCCAGGGAGCCGGTTAGCAGTACCTCTTTGAAGCAAAGCTTTGTTATATCAAATGTGATCGGTGCGCCGGGTAGGCCGATTTGGGTGAAGTAGCCCAGCTTTTTAATCAGCGTGAGGGCATTGCTGATTGCGGCGCCTGTGCCCGAGCACTCCAGCACGACATCGGCGCCGTATCCCTTTGACTCTGCCATTACGATCTCTTCCAGGTTTTCTTTCTGGATGTCTACTACAATATCCGCGCCGAGTTTTTTTGCAAGCTCCAAACGAGGCGCATCGGCGCTCATGCCGCTTAGGATCACTCTGGCACCATGGGCTTTTGCAACTTGCATGGCCATAATGCCGATGGCGCCCGGTCCTGTTACCAGCACCAAATCACCCGACACAATGCGGCAGAGATCGTATACGGCATGGCAGACACAGGCCAAAGGCTCCGTCATGGCCGCGGAGATGTCTGACACCGTTTCCGGAATCTTATGTATCCGCTCGGCTGGGACAACTGTATAGGGCGCGAAGGCACCGTTCATCCAGTAGCCAAATGTCTTACGGCTATTGCACAGGTTCTTATACCCCTCCCGGCAGTAATGACAGGTACCGCAGACTTCATAGTTGTCAGACAGCACCCTGTCCCCCACTCGGAGGCCTTCTACCCCTTCGCCGATCTCTGCGATGACACCGGCATATTCGTGTCCGATGATCACTGGTGGATTTAATGGAATGGGAAGGTCACTATGGTAGATGTGCAAATCTGACCCGCAAATCCCTGCGTATTTGATCTGAATCTTGACCTGACCGGGACCGGCGGTGGGTTCCGGCATGTCCCGAATTTCCATATTACCTGGCCCTAATGCGTATTTCACAAGCCCTTTCATATCTGTATACCCTCCTCTGCGAATTCCCCTCTATTTTAGCGCATCTGATACCACTTTTGCAATGGGTTCCGGTCTACAATTTGCAGACATCTGCCAGAGTAGACTTTACACTGTGGGCGTGATACAATTTATAGAACGATTTTACTGAAATGGGTGAGCATTTCGATGATAAAGATTCTCAAATACCTAACACCCAAAGAATGGCTGATGGCGCTGATCAGTCTGCTGTTTATTGTTGCCCAAGTATGGCTGGAGCTCTCTATCCCGGAATACATGGCGGAGATCACAAAGCTGGTGCAAACACCCGGTAGTGCTATGGACGATATCTGGCGCGCCGGGGGTATGATGCTTCTGTCCACCCTGGGTAGTTTGACTGCGGCGATTATCGTGGGTTATTTTGCCGCCGCAATCGGTGCGCGGTTTTCGAGACGACTGCGTAGTCTGCTTTTTAACCAGGTGGATTCTTTCTCCATGGAAGAAATCAACAGCTTTTCTACTGACAGCTTGATCACCCGCTCTACCAATGACATTACTCAGGTACAAATGTTACTTACCATGGGCTTGACCCTGATCATCCGGGCACCTATCATGGCAGTTTGGGCAATGACACGGATTGCGGGCAGGGGTGTGGAATGGACAGCGGCAACCGGTGTGGCGGTGGCAATTTTGACTGTACTGGTTGGGTTCCTGCTGTTCTTTGTGATGCCGAAATTCAGGCAAATGCAATCACTAATTGACAACATGAACCGAGTCACCCGGGAAAATCTGACCGGGCTTCGTGTGGTGCGGGCGTATAATGCGGAGTGGTATCAAGAAGCGAAATTTGAAGAAGCCAATGGCACACTCACTGCGACACAGCTCTACACCAGCCGGGCAATGTCTGTGATGATGCCCACCATCATATTGATTATGAGCGGCATTACCCTTGCAATCTATTGGATTGGCGCCTATTTGATTGACGCGGCTGAAAGCATGGACAGGCTACCCATTTTTGCCAATATGGTGGTGTTTTCCAACTATGCCATACAGGTCATCATGTCCTTTATGATGCTGGTCATGATTTTCATCATGCTTCCCCGCGCCAGCGTTTCCGCAAAGCGGATCTGTGAGGTGCTGGATACTGCCCCTACGATACTAGACGGTAGCAAAACGGAAGGATTGCCTGGATTAAGGGGCGAAGTCACCTTTCACAAGGTCTCCTTCAAATATCCGGATGCGGCGGCTTATATTCTGAAGGATATCAGCTTTACAGCAAGGCAGGGGGAAACCGTCGCGTTTATCGGCTCTACCGGGAGCGGGAAGTCAACTCTCATCAATCTTATCCCTCGTTTCTTTGATGTGACAGAGGGTGAAATCTTGGTGGATGGCGTGGATGTCCGCTCCTATACGCAGGAAGCTCTGCACAATAAAATCGGATATGTGCCGCAAAAGGCTGTGCTCTTCAAGGGATCTGTTTCATCGAATGTAGCATTCGGTGAAAATGGCAGGGGCGACTATTCCGCAGATGAGATCAAAGAAGCCATCGCAATCGCCCAGGGGACAGACTTTGTGGAGGCAATGGAGGGTGCTTACACCGCTGATATTGCACAGGGGGGTACCAATCTATCCGGCGGGCAGAAACAGCGGCTTGCCATCGCCCGGGCGATCTGCCGCAAACCTGAAATTTATATCTTTGATGATAGCTTTTCCGCACTGGACTATAAAACCGACCGAATCTTGCGGAGCGAGCTAAAAAAGGAAACGGCAGGTGTCACCAGTATCATTGTGGCACAGCGTATTGGGACAATTATGGATGCCGATCAGATCATCGTCTTAGATGAGGGCAGAATTGTAGGGCGCGGACGCCATAAGGATCTGCTCGCACAATGTGATGTATACCGGCAGATCGCCATGAGCCAATTAAGCGAGGAGGAGCTGTCATCGTGAGTGAACAAAACACGAACAGAGGCCAAATCGGTCAGCCGGGTCCCGGCTTTAGAGGCTCCGGGCTTGGGCGGACTGTGGAAAAGCCGAAGAATTTCAAGGAAACCTTGGGCAAGCTGATTGTCTACTGCAAACAGTATATGCCCGTAGTCGCCCTTGCCCTTGCTTTGGCTGGCATTGGTACGATATTCCAAATCATTGGCCCGGATCGGCTAGGGGCTATGACAAATGAGATTATGAGAGGCTTACCCTCCCTCTTAGAGGGTGTACCCATAATCGGTGCGATTGACCTTGGTGTTGTAAGCCGGATTGCCTTTCTCTTGGTGGGTTTGTATATAGCTTCCCTGCTCTTGAATGTTCTGCAAGGCTATATGATGGCAACAATCACGCAAAAAATCAGCCAGAAAATGCGGACTGGTATTTCCCAGAAAATCAACAAACTGCCCCTTTCCTATTTTGATCGGGTGAGCCAGGGCGATATCCTCAGCCGGGTGACAAATGATGTGGATACCATCGGGCAGACCATGAACCAAAGCATTGGCAATTTGGTTACCTCTGTTACCATGTTTATCGGATCGGCTGTTATGATGTTTTACAATAGTTGGATTTTGGCCTTAGTCGCGATTTTCGCCAGCGCAATTGGTTTTATGAGTATGGGACTTGTTATGCGGAAATCTCAAACGTATTTCAGACGCCAGCAAAAGGATTTAGGGCTTGTAAACGGCCATATCGAAGAGATCTACTCTGGACACAATGTAGTCAAGGCCTATAACGGCAGTAAAGAGGCCAAGCGGGTGTTTGAGGAGATCAACGAAAGGCTGTACGATAGCGGCTGGAAAAGTCAATTCATGTCCGGTCTCATGGCGCCGCTGATGATGTTTGTGGGCAACTTCGGTTATGTTGCGGTCTGTGTGGTAGGCGCGGCGCTTGCTATGAACGGAAGCATACAGTTTGGTGTGATTGTCGCCTTTATGATCTATATTCGCTTACTGACACAGCCTCTCTCTCAAATCGCCCAGGCATTCCAGAATCTCCAACGAACAGCCGCCGCCAGTGAACGGGTGTTTGATTTCTTTGACGAGGCTGAAATGGATGACGAAAGTCAAAAGGATCAGCGTCTGACCGATGTAAAAGGTAATATCACCTTCCGCAATGTGCGCTTTGGCTATGTGCCGGAGAAGACGATTATCCATGATTTCTCTGCAAATATCAAGGCGGGACAAAAGGTCGCCATTGTGGGGCCTACAGGTGCCGGGAAGACCACGATTGTCAATCTATTGATGCGTTTTTACGAACTGAATGCCGGGGAGATCTTGATAGACGGCACCTCCATCAGCCAAGTGCCGCGGGAGAATGTACATGAGCAGTTTTGCATGGTATTACAGGACACATGGCTCTTCCAAGGCACGGTTCGGGAGAATATTGTCTATTGCAAACAGGATGTGACGGATGCCCAAGTGGAAAGTGCGTGCAGAGCGGTTGGACTGCATCATTTCATCACGACTTTGCCCCAAGGGTATGATACGCCTCTCAATGAAAAGGCCAATCTCTCCCAAGGGCAAAAGCAACTTGTCACCATCGCCAGAGCTATGCTACAAAACGCGCCCATGCTGATTCTGGACGAAGCAACCAGTTCTGTGGATACCCGTACCGAGCATCTCATTCAGGAGGCGATGGACAAACTCACAGTGGGTCGCACCTCCTTTGTGATTGCCCACCGCCTATCTACCATCAAGAATGCCGACTTGATTTTGGTTTTGCGGGATGGGGATATTATAGAGAATGGAACCCACCAGGAACTCCTGGCAAAAGAAGGGTTCTATGCGGAGCTCTACAATAGTCAATTTGAATTGGCTGTGTAAATACAGAAATAAGAGCCGATGCCAGTTGCGTCGGCTCTTGTCTAAGGAGAAATTTATGCAATACGAAGGCAATATCTACCGCCCGCCTAGCGAGGCTTCCAGCTTGATTGTGCAGGCGACGGTGGGATGTACACACAATGCCTGTACATTTTGTGAGATGTATAAGGAAAAACAGTTTCGGCTGAAACCCTTTGAGACAATCCTTGCCGACTTACAAGAAGCGCGGCGGGTTTATCGGCATGTGGAACGTATCTTCTTCGCTGACGGGGACGCCCTTTGTATGGCAACAGACAAACTTTTACGGTTACTCCACACTGTCCAGGAACTGTTCCCGGAATGTTTCCGTGTGGGCGTTTACAGCCGGCCAACACAAATCCTCCAGAAAAGCGAAGAGGAGCTTGTGTGTTTGGCAAAGGCAGGGCTTGGGATCGCTTATATCGGCGCGGAATCCGGCTCTGATGAAGTCCTCCGGCGGGTCAATAAGGGTGAGACAGCAGAGGAGTCCATTGAAGCTGTCCAAAAGGCAGAACGTGCCGGGATCCGGGCATCGGTCACCTTTGTCCTGGGTCTAGGCGGCAGAGAACTAATGGAAAAACACGCCGTCAAAACAGGCGCGGCGATTTCCGCTATGGGCGCCACTTATGTGGGACTCCTCAGTCTGATGCTCACACCCCGGATGCCCCTCTATGCAGATGCGGCAGATGGGACTTTTACACCTCTTACAGCACGGGAGACCATGGAAGAGCTGGAGCTCATTCTTTCGCATACGAACTGTGTACAGGAGACGATACTCCGTAGTAATCACGCATCGAATTGGCTTACACTGGCAGGGGTGCTTCCGCAGGATAAGGGGCGGATGCTTGGGCAGGTGCAGGATGCGATGCGGGATACGAGTGTGCTGAGAGCTGATGAGTGGCGACGGTTGTAGGGCGCAGTAGTTATAATTTGTGATATTCGCTTTCATATATACCCCGCCCCGACAACACTGTGGGGCGGGGTAAAAATTTTCTAAAATCACCCAACATTTTAACAGTTACAATCGTATTACTATTGCAAGGGCAAAGGAGGCTGGTTCATGACAAATGAAACCTTTCAGGACATCTACGAGCGTCGTTTTGCTATGGTATATCGAGTTTGCTTTTCGTACATGAAGAATGCGCCAGATGCAGAAGATGCAGTTGCAAACGTGTTTGCAAAACTATTCAAGAAAGGCTTAGTCTTTGAGAGCGAAGAACACGAGAAAGCGTGGTTGCTACGCACTGCGATCAATCAATGCAAAGACAGCCTCAAACATTGGTGGCGCAGCAATTCACACATCGACGATCACCAAAACCTAGAATCTAATCCCTTGCAGGAAAATCAAGTGTTGGAAATTGTGTTGAGGCTACCAAAGCGATACAAAGACGTAATCTACCTCTATTATTATGAAGGGTATGGGACGGCTGAAATTGCTGAAATACTCAAGAAGCCACATTCCACTATTCGTTATTACATGAGAGAGGCGCGAAACTCATTAAAGGAGATTTTGGAAAATGAAGAATAACAAGATTGCAAATGCTTATGATGAAATTGAGCCCGATGATTATGCAAAGCAACGTGTTTGGAGCAAGGTGACGGCGGAAAGACCAAGAAAGAGGCGCACTATCCCTATCCTTGCAACAACGGCGACTGTATTAGCCATTGCGCTAATTGCCTATTCGCTATTCCCCGCACAAATCGCCAACTCATTCACTGTCCGGGCATATGCCATAGGGCAACATGAGGATGGGACAATTGCGAGGCTGGAGCTTGACATTTCAGCAGTAAATGAGGCCGGTGGCTGGAGCGGGTTTTTTGATGGAGAATTTTTGTATCTGAATATCTTTTTTGATGTTTCGGGGGAAAATATTGCAAGTGCAGATTTCAGTATTGAAAATGGTTTCTTTGCAAAACAATATATTGATTTTGGCACTACACAGAGCAATGTGGTCGATAGGTATTACAACGTAATCACCGCAATTTATGACAATGTAATCGGTGCTACACTCGATGAGTTCGGCAATGTAATGCCCTTCCTGTTTAACACCGAAATTATACCCTTGGGCAATCGAGTCGCCTTAGAGGATATGCAGGTGGAAAACTATTTGTATTTTCTGGCTGTTCCTTATAGACTTGGTAATGATGGTATAGAAATTTTTTATTTTGATGATGTCAATACACTTGAGATTCAAATAGGTGTTGTCTTCCATGACGGTGAGCGTCAATCAGAAGCAATTGCACTTGATTTCTACGATAGATGGGGCGCTATAAATCACCATCCGGATTTGGGTGACATTGGATGTTTTTCATTGGCCGACATCAGTTTGGATGATGCGACACTTATCCCCGAAAGCGTATATGTCCTCCCGCCTTATGATGATGTTCACGGAATGTGGGGTGAGCAGATGTTTATTTGGGAAAGGGAAAATGGGGATATATTGGTGAGTCGGCGTCTTTTCCGGGAACCCGGCTTTGAGCAAAGATATAGATTCTCGATGGTTGACGGCAACGCAGTTATGCCTGTTGTCAGATTGGATGAAAACGGCGATTTCGTGGGCATGGAGTATATTTTGCCGGACGAGATTGCAAGGAACTTTCGCGAATTTTGGGTCTCCTCTATATATTATATGCCTCAGTAAAACCGAATGCAAATCAAATTCATTTCCAGCAAGCTCCCCCTATATCCCAAGCTCTACAAACAGCGCCATCAACCCATAGGTAATCAACGCTAACCCCGAAACCACATGGCTCACTGCGGCGGGGACTCGTTTTACGTGCTTGGTTCTCGCCAAGTGAAATGACAATGCCGAATATCCGAAATGGGCGAGGGCTACTGTGAGGGGGATTAGGAATGTGGAATCCGGCAGGAAAATGAATGTGAGCCCCATGGTGATAAGCATCGCTTCGCCGCTCATCACTATGCCCACAAGGGTGATTGTTTTGCGGGAAATGTGTTCTTCTCCTCCGCTCCTCCGGCGGCACTTGATGTGTTTTGATATGAAATAATGCAAAATACACCAAGATCCAAGGGCGATGAAGGAAAATCCTACAATCAGGTCGGTGTCGATCTCTATGAATTCGTAGAGCCGCCCTGCGAGCAGGAAGCCGAGTATACAAAGTCCCAGCAGAAACAGGTTGATGATCACAAGGTATATGAAGCGGCATCTCTTTTGCAGTCCCAGTGACAGACCGATGAAAAATGCGTCTACTGACACAATCAATCCGGACAAAATTGGCAGAAACATGATAACCCCTCTCTTTCTGAAGGAGTATATGCTATTCTCCATCGGTATGTTACAGCCCCCCTGATACTTCTATCTGGGGGGCTGTGTAGTCTTATTTACTTTATGCTGATATCCTGCTCTACCATCAAGTTTGCTATGGTCTTCTGACTGATGTCGCCCTCCATGGGGCCTAGATTCATCACATTCAGAGCCGCGGCGGCAGAGGCCATGGTTGCGGCTTCTTTTAGGCTTTTCCCCTCCAGCAAGCCACAGAGAAACGCACCGTCAAAGCAGTCTCCGGCGCCGGTTGGGTCTTTCTCGGGGACAGAAAACGTGCCAAGGGAAATCGCTCCGTCTCTCGTATAGACGGTACAGCCGCGTCCGCCGTCTTTTAGGACGATTATCTCTAGCTTTGGATGTGAAAAACAGGCTTCTACCGCGTCCGCTATGGTCTCTTTTCCGCTGATCATCAGAAGCTCTGCCACACCTGGGAAAAGGATGCTTGTGTGGGCTATGACCTCCTCTATCATCTGATGCACGCTTTCATCTCTCATGAGTTCTGGGCGGATGTTGGGGTCGAAGGCGATTTTGGTGCCTCGGTCAGATAGACCGCGCATTAGCTTCAAGATCTCCTGCCCAAATTCCTTTTTTGCCATCAGAGAGCAACCCATGATGTGGAAATAGCGGACATCTTCGCCTAAGGCTTCCGGATTTGGCGCTTTGGGTCTGGTTGCCGGAGTTTCCGGGAAGTGATATAGGAACCGGCGTGAGCCATCGGCAAAATAGGTCACAAAGGCGACTCCTGTGGTGCCATCGTCGTACTCTGTAATCTGAGAGCAATCTACCCCGCTTTTTTCCAGGCGATCCAGCAGACACTTCCCAAAGTCATCACGCCCCACACCGCCGACTATACCGGCTTTCTGTCCTAGACGTGCCACCGTGTCGATGAAAATGCCGGGGGCGCCGCTGGGGTATGGACCCCAGAATACGCCTGTCTCATTGAGGGACATGTCTTTTTCCGGGCGCATGACTTCACAGAGTAGTTCGCCCATTGTCCAAATACTCGCCACTGTGTCCCCTCCTCTTATGCTAGGAAGTTTGTACGCAAGACGCGCAAACCCTCTTTGATCTGATTATCCATCTCTTCCTCGTTTGCGCCATTTGATAAGTCGCGCCAGACTTTAATATCACTGCCCACTTTGCCACCCTCTAACACGAAGGGCTCCATAACTACGTTCCCATCAAAGCCGATTTCCCGCAGAGCGCCGCCGATCTCCGCCCAGGGGAGATGCCCCTGCCCCGGGATCTTGCGGTTCCCCTCACCCACATGAAGCGCACCAAGGAGACTCCCGGCCTCTTTTATGGCGTCTGCGAAATTGTCTTCTTCTATGTTCATGTGGAAGGTATCCAGCAAGAGTTTGACATTTGGATTGTCCACTTCCTTACAGAAGCGCACACCCTCTTCGGCGGTATTTAGGATAAGGGTCTCAAAGCGGTTGACCACTTCCAGACACATGGTAATACCCAAAGACTGCGCCACTTTACCTAGCTCTTTCAAGCTCTCCACACCCCGCGCCCATTGGGCTGGTTTGTCCAGATCGGTGTAATCATTGGGCCAATATGTATACATCACCCCAACCAAAATGCGGCAGTCCAGGCGATCCATACGCTTCATGATATCCGTCAAAAACCCGATGCCCGCTTTACGGACTTCCGGGTCAGATGATGCCACGTCATAGCGCTTCGGCGGCCCGATGTTGGCGCTGATTGTGATCCCCAACTCTTTGGAGAGGGTTTTGAGCTCGTCAATCTCCGTGTCTGACATATGGAGCAAATCCCCTGCTGATATCTCTAGGATATCGAAGCCGAGTTCCGCCACTTTTCTTGCGTAATGCAGATAGTCACCAGACCACTCATTTGTCCAATAGGCGTATAATGTACCAAATTTCATACTGCGAAGCCCTCCCAAAATTATAAGTTACTGCTATTGTAATACGCAATCCATTGTTTTGCAACACAATCATTTTGTTTGATAAAGGGAAAGTGCTACACCCAGATTTGGGGTGTAGCACCTTCTATTCTTTGTAAGGTAAGTTCTTGTTCTATAAACCGCTGTACGTATCGCATTAAAATCGTGGCGGCTTGGGCTCTTGTTGTGGTGCCGTCTGGATTTAGCATGGCGTCTCTGCTACCTTGGATGAGTTCATTGTAGATTGCCCAAAGCAGGTATGTTTCTGCCCAACTGCTGATCTCGTCACTGTCTGCAAAATCCTCTAGGTCAAAATCTTCTGGCACACCGGTGTTCCCTTCCAGAATGTGCTCTGTGTAGCGATAGAGCATGGCCGCCATTTGCTCTCTTGTGATCTCTCCCTGAGGATTGAATGTTTCACCATGTCCTGTTACAACCCCTGTCTCCTGCGCCCACATGACAGCGGTGCGATACCAAGCGGGGGCGTCTTCCGGCACATCGGTGAACACCGGGCTCCATTCTACTTCCGGCTCCCTTGCCATACGCCAGAGAATGGTTGCCACCATGGCACGGCTCAGGGTTTCATCCGGTGCAAACATGAAGTCAGAGAGACCGGTCATGAGGCCATTCTCAAAGACAAATTCCACAGCATCATGATACCATGCGCCTTCATTCACATCGTCAAATGTGGGGAAGTCCATGGGCGGATACGTGTTGAAATACATATCCAACCATGCGGCTCTGGTGGTGATGAAGTCCAGCAGATACTCCACCTGACCCACAAAGGTGTCAATTTCATATCTGGCGGGTGCTGGAAGTACGCCCCAGCGGACACCTAGTACAGGCTGGGCTTCAAAGTTTCGTTCAAATGCCTCACGATAGTGTGCAAGCATGTATTCGGTGCTGGCAATGGCTTGGGGGATGTCGTATTCCATCGCTTCATTCCATCGCTCTACTACTAGGGTGCGGAACTCTGGTATTTGCATCAGTCCCCTGAACCAATAGTGCCGCCGCGCCGCCCATATGCCTGTGGGCTGATCGCCGTGGAAGGTGGCGGATCGGGCATTGCCTAGTGCAAGGTCAAAATCCCAGACGGGACCTTGGTATAGTCTGCGCTCTGCTCCCTGTCCTCTGATTTGCATGAACATACTGCTAAAGCTAACGTCTGCGTCTTTGATCAACTCTTGCAAGATATAATAAGATACATGAGATGGTATATCAATCAGCGCTGTCACCGCGTTCCAGTCTCTGTTTTGGATCGCCTGGCTTACAGATTCTATGTATGCATGGGCGTAGTCAATGTGTTCCTCTGTCAGCGCGTTTCCGCTGGGGAAACGGATGTCATACCAGAGGCCGTTTACCTGAAAGTAGTCCTGGGTGCGATAGTCCATTTCCAGCCAGTACTCACTCACCTCTGGATCTGGATCAATCACCACTTCCCCACGACCGGGGGCGATATCCCGCTCATCTGTGAATTGATATACACCCATATAGGTTCCATTGACATAGAGATGCACAAATTGAGAAGAAGGGACAAAACCAGTGTGTCCGAGCCGCTCCGCAAGATCGAGGGAGAAATGGGTGCGTAACATTGAGTTGTCAAAGGCGTTTGCAAGGAGTATCCAGTCTCTGTGAGGATAGCTTGATCCAAACATGGGCTGAGGCGTTTCAAAACGGATCCGCAGGGGACGTTTGTCCGGCCCATGCCACCAAGTGGAGTTCCCCCGGCCTCTGAGACGGACATCCACATCTTCAAATGCCCAATTTTCATTGTCGCTTTCCACAGTCAAGGCGCCCGGGTGCCAAAATTCTCGCTCTTGGATGAAGGGGTTTAGGTCACTGGTGATATGCATAGACGGAAAGTCTCTTTGCGTGGGCGGCTCTTCCGGTATCTCTGGCTCATCTGGTTCGGCTGGTTCTTCCGGTGTATCCGGCTCTTCCGTTACAGGCGGTTCATCGTATGTCGCTTGTATGACAGGCACTGCCCCTAGTAGTAAGGTGCACACCAAGAGGAGTGCGAGTAGTCTTTTCCCCATGTTATTGTTCCTTCCTTCGACAGACTTCTACATAGAAGTCTAATATCCTCCCTTATTTTACACTTTATATTTTGTACGTCAAGGGATAATGCAGAAAAGAGAGAGAAAAAAATGGCTCCATTTTGCATAAGCAAAACAGAGCCATTTTGTTTGTGCGCTACTTATGAGATGACCTGCTCAGTCTCTTTATCAAACAAGTGAATCTTGGTGCAGTCAATGGCCAATTTGAACTGCTCTCCCGTTTTTGGATGGTTGCGCGGCGGGATGGTGGCGATGATGTCCTTGCCTTGCCAGTTGCCGTAAAGGTAAACTTCCGCTCCCATGAGCTCCGCTAGAGTTACATCTACGTCGATAGTAACTGTTGTGGCCTGATCCATGTAAATCTGCTCCGCGTGGAGATGCTCCGGGCGGATCCCGATGATGATTCCTTTGCCCTCGTACTTCGCCATAACATCATCATTCACTTTTCCGGGCAGGATGGGTACCAGCGTATCGCCATACTTTGCGGCATAGCCGGTGCCGGTTTTCTCTACCACTGCATCAATGAAGTTCATCTGTGGTGCGCCGATGAAGCCTGCTACGAACAAATTGCATGGATAATCGTACAGATTCTGCGGTGTATCCACCTGTTGGATGAAACCGTCATGCATGACCACAATCCGGTCAGCCATGGTCATGGCTTCTATCTGATCGTGGGTTACATATACGAAGGTGGTTTCCAGTCTTTTATGTAGCTTGGAAATCTCCATCCGCATAGAAGTCCGGAGTTTGGCGTCTAGGTTTGACAATGGCTCATCGAGTAGGAATACAGCTGGGTTCCGCACCATGGCGCGTCCCAAGGCGACACGTTGCCTTTGTCCGCCGGAGAGTGCTTTTGGTTTTCTCTGGAGGAGGCTCTCGATATCCAGAATCTTCGCCGCTTCCTTTACTTTCTTGTCGATGACATCTTTGGGCTCTCGCCGCAGTTTTAGCGCGAAGGCCATGTTCTTGTACACAGACATGTGAGGATAGAGCGCATAATTTTGGAATACCATCGCAATATCCCGATCTTTTGGCGCTACATCGTTGACTAACTTTTCCCCGATGTGGAGCTCACCCCCTGTGATCTCTTCCAGACCCGCGATCATACGCAGGGTGGTAGATTTCCCACAACCGGATGGGCCGACTAGGATGATGAACTCTTTGTCTTCAATCTCCAAATTGAAGTCGTGTACTGCGACTACATCGCCTGGGTATACCTTCCGAATGCCTTTCAATGATATGCCTGCCATTGAACCATCTCCTCCAAATATTATCTCGTCTTTACTTGCGCTTATTCCGGCGCATGAGCGGGGTTTGTCGCCGTTTGATAAGAAGCCAAGACATGCCGGATATGCCCCTTCAAAATCGCCTCTGGTGTTTTCTCCATTTCACCGGCACGGATTTTGTCGTAAACCCGAGGCAGGTATTGACTAAGCATTTCCTCCGGGATTCCGATCTTTGTAAGGTTTTGCAACAAGAGATCCACTGCCGCCTTCACTTTCGCTTGTCCCAGGTAATAGCGGGAACGGTCATAATAGCTGTATCGGCGCTGGAGATGGAGACTGTGGTCATCCCCCCGGTAAAATGGACGCCAGTATTGATCGTTCTCCAGCATTTCTTGCTCTAAGACATGGGCGAAGTCGCTCTTCTGCCCGTCACAAAGCAGTTCTTTCTCCATTGCCTCTAAGGCATAGAGTCCCTCACGCAGGGCAAAGGTAAGGCCGGGGCCCACTTTCAAAATTCCTACGCCATCCTGAATGAGTTCTGCAAGCGCCGCAGGTGTTTGATAGTCTGTAGAATGACCTTCAAAAACCATTGGGCGACCCACATTGCGCAGTGCGGCGCATAGATCTTGTGCCTTGTTCCTGTTATAGTCAAACACATGGTCTCCGCCGAACTCTACACCGGGCTGTACCACAAAGGCCACAACGCGGGAGAAAGCGTCTTCCAATCCCGCTTCTGCAAACACCTCTTGATATGCTTCATAGGCAGATAGGAACGCTTCCGGAGCAGTTGGATGTATTTCATCTTCCGCAGTTTCCGGCCCACCGGGGGGTGGCACCTCGCTACCGACGATATAGACTAGCGGCTTTTTCCCCGCAGACGCGTCTTCCGCCACACGGCAAAGCAGGGCACTCCGCTGGGCAATCACTTGGTCTGGCAGGGGGATATTCGGGTTATCATCCCCTAAGTGCATACTGGTATCCAGGTGGATCTTTGTAAAACCGGCTTCTACATAGCCCTTTACCATTTCCGCCGCTTTTTCCATGGCGATCTCGGCGGGTAATTTCCGCCAAGGATGGGGGCCTAGGTGGTCGCCGCCTAAGAGGATCAGCTCTCGGTCAAAAGCGCATGTATCAGCAACCGTATAGACAAAGTCACGGAAGTCACTGGGGGTCATCCCGGTATAGCCGCCTTCTTGATTGACCTGATTGGCAGTCGCTTCGATCAAAACCGGCGTACCGTGTGCACCGGCTTCCTCCATGGCGGCTTGGAGTACATAAGGATGGGTACAGCACACGGAATGAATCCCCCAGGGGGTATCGGTGCTATGGCTTTGTAGCAATGCCTCAAAATAGGTTTTTACATCCATTGCGTATTCTCTCTTCCTTTTCTAGGGTGCACCTAGATTATAGCGCAATCCACGCATTTAGTCCAGTGGGATTGTCCGGATCCGCACCTGTTATTTTTGATTTTTCATATGCCACCAGCTGACACAAGAGAATAAAGGGAATACCTTTCGCCATATGGGTCAGAGGCCGTCCGAAGCTGATATCACTCACATCGGTCACAGGCACATCGGAAAACACCACCACAGGAGCGCCTTTCGCTCTCAAATCTCCCACGAGATTACGCTCTAGCTCGCAAGCTGTGCCTAGCGCATAGAGGATCAAGGTCTGTTCCCCAAAGAGCACAATGGGACCATGGCGGGCGTCCAGGGCATGATAGTAGTTAGCCGGAAGTTGGCACACTTCCTTAAATACCAAGGCGCCTTCTTCTGCGAGACCTTCCAATTCCGCATCAGCCAACACAACGGCACGGCTCCAAGGCTTTACAGCAAGTTCCTTCGCCAAAGCTTCTGTCGGGGCTAAGAATTCGGCGCCGGATGTTAGTATGTATTGCAGATCATTCAGCGTAGCTTCATCTGCTGTGTATTTTGCAAAGATGTAAGTAGCCATAAAATAGAAGTTTGTCACACAACGTGTCTGGCAAACGCTTTCATCAAAAGTCCAGGGTACCTCTAGTGTCAAATCACTCTTTTCTCCCAGCGGTGTCTCCTCTGCCGCTACTAAGGAGAGGACAGACATGGAAATGTTTTGTTCTGACAATGCATCTAATGCCATGAGCAACTCACTGGTACGGCCGGAGCGGGAGATAAAGATAACAGCCGCGCCGTCTAGCATCTTTTTATAACGCGATGCATGGAGCAAAATATCCCCAGCCGCCAAAGCGGAAGCTGGGATACCGGTGCTCATATTACAAATCGCCGCCATGGATTTTGCGTTGGAATAACTTGAGCCGCAACCGACAAAAACAAAGCGGGTTTTACCATCGAGGTATTTCGTAATGTCGTCCCATCTCTCTTCCAAATAGGCCGCTGTTTTATTCAGCGCCGGAAAAGTGTCTTGTATTTCTCTATACGTGATATCCATAATTAGCCTCCGAAAATTTAGTTGTTTTGTAAGCGTTCTTGTAACTCCGGCAATCCATCCGGGTGGAATTTGGAAAAGGCCAGAAGCAATGCGCCTTCAGCGGGGCCGAACTTCGGCGATGTTACTTTGCCGCCCAGGGCTTCAATCCCTTTTATGAACTCTGGCAAAATCAAGTCTCCCGCTTGGAACAAGCCGCCGGTATAGGAAACCAAAAAGGGATCGCTCTCAGGCGTAATTCTATCTCTGATGGCTTGCACCAAAAGACAGAGTTCCGCCGCCGCTTCTGTATATAGCGCTTTTGCACTCTCTGATCCCGCCCGCGCCGCCTGCATTCCCATAAGTTGTAAAGAAGCCACTTTATCCCGCTGGGGGATGTACTCGGCGTGCATCAAGTCAATAAAGTCAAAGTCATCTGTCAAGGCGAGGGCTGAACGGACTGTCTCATACAGTGGGTCTCGTTCCATGCGTCCGTCAGATTGTTTGGAAAACAGTTCCATCACACGGCGACCCAGCCAATAGCAAGAGCCTTCATCACCGAAGAACTCACTCCAGCCGCCGCTACGCGCCGCTTTGCCTCCTTGGTTTTTGCCAAAAGCAATGGATCCGGTTCCGGCGACTACATTGACACCGGGCAAAAGCCCCAGGGAGCCAGCCCAACCCACCTCAACATCGTTGGTGAAATATAGCGGGATGTCAGGAAAGGCCGCGAGAAGCGCCTGTTCCAGTTCTTGGTCACCCTCTGCGCTTTCGCCGTAACAGGGCAAGCCCAAGGCTATTCCGGCAATAGAATCCGCTTCTCCAAAGGGAAGGGTTTCAATTGCCTGTTTTATACTCTCCACAACGGTTGCAATGCCGTATTCTCGCCAGGATGCACTACCTGTTTTGGCAAAAGCAAGAGCGGAGCCATCCTGCCCGGCGGCGGCTATGGCCGTCTTCGTTCCGCCTCCGTCTACGCCAATGTAATATCGCAAGTCCTCACCTCATATGCTATGTCGCTGAATCTACTTGTCTGTCGATTTGGAAGCATCATAGGCTACCTAGATAACCCTAATTGGCAGGTGTCATGGGCATACCTCCCCAATTACTTAGCTTCCCTTATTAAGCATTGTAAAACATGTTCCTGGAAAACGCAAGAGTACATTTCGTTTTTATCCAAAAGACACAGTTTATCCCTCTTGTTTTGTACAATATTTCTTCTTTCCCTTATGTGATGTGTTTGACATGGTGAAGTGGATGTAGTATAATTCAATAAATAAAAGTGCTTTGATCGAATAGATTCTTAGGCTAATTTAACAAGCGAGGTTGAATAGCGTGCAGAAAACGAGAACCACCGAAATGATTGCGGAATATAACAAAAAAATGATTCTAGATGCCTTACGATTCAACGGGAATATGTCCCGTGCGGATCTGTCTCGGCATTTGAACATGAGTTTTCCGGCTATTTCTTCTAACGCCAAGGGTCTGTTAGATGCAAATTACATCATGGAAGTGGGCGCTGGGGACAACTCTGTCGGGCGGAAATCCACCATGCTGGCTTTCAATGCCCAAAGAGGTTATATTGTGGGCATCGACCTAGGTCGTTTCCGGGTTCGGATCATGTTAGCGGATCTGTTGGGGAATGAAGTCGCCAGCACTGAGACCATCAACAGCGCCAACTTATCCGGTGATGGGAAACAGAGTATCTGGCTGATTCGGGATCAGATTACCGCCATCTTAGAGCAAACAGGGAAAACCAAGGATGACCTCTTGTGTATCGTAATCGGTATCCCGGGTATTATTAAAGATGGGCGGAGTTTTCTCGCACCTTTTACGGAGAACTATCTGGAGCAAGATATGATCGAATCCCTGCAAGAGGTCTTTGAGGTGGATGTTCTCTTGGAGAACTGTGTAAATCTCGGTGTCATCGGGGAACAATGGAAGGGCGCCGGGGTAAACTACAAGGATATTCTATATATCGCTTATGGGGTGGGACTTGGCTCAGCTCTGGTTGTTGATGGGAAGCTCTATAAAGGCGCCAACGGCGCCGCAGGGGAAGTGGGCTTTATGATAACCGACCCTGCCAATGTTGACAAACAATATGACGAGATCGGTTCTCTGGAAGAGGCGCTTTCCAGAGGTAAAATCAACAACTACCTGGAATCCGGAAAGTTTGACGAGGAGATTGTCAAGCTGGTTGAGCGGTATCAGAACGATGGGAATACATACGCCAAGCTGATTATTGATGAAATTGCCCTACACTTTGGGATGGCGCTGGTGAATATGTGCGCCCTGCTGAATCCCGAGATCATTATCATCGCAGGGGGGCTGGGCGCTAACCTGGGCAAGCTGTTTCTTGATCAATGGAAAGAAACTTTGAACAACCACGTCCCCTTTACCCCAAATCTGCTCCTCTCTCAGCTCAACCATAGAGAAACGATGCTGGGGGCTGTTATGACTGGGATTATCCACATCCATGAGTATCAAATCCAATGAGACAATTACGCATAGAAGACTATGCCATCGTTGCCGACTTTGACGGGACGATCACCTTACAGGATTCCAATGACTCCCTCTGCCTCGCTTGCGGTAATGCGGAAAATGTGAAAATCGAAGCGGATTTCTGCGCCGGTGTGATCAGTGGGAAAGAGGCAGTACATCTGCATTTTCAGGCTTTGCGTATTGGGTTTCAGGAATATTTTGATTTCCTTGACTCTCATATCCAGATTGATCCTGGGTTTGATGTGTTTTTGCAACAGTTACGTGCACGTCACATGCCGTTCTTCATTGTCAGCGGTGGTTACCGGCAAGGGATTCAGCGGATTCTTGGTGAAGATCGCATGAATGGTGTGCAGATTTTTGCAAATGATCTGTTGGATGATAAGGGATATCTGCTTCCGTCCGGCGCTATGGAAGGCGCTGTTTGCACAGAACCTATCGGCCCTTGCGGCAACTGTAAGAAGGTTTGTTTGGATATAATTCGACACCAAACCAAGAAAAAGATCCTATTCATCGGCGACGGCCTGACAGATCGCTGTGCCGCCCAAAAGGCTGATTTACTCTTTGCAAAAGAGGGTTGCGCCTTGGCGGAATATTGCCGGACTCATGATTTGCCTTATGTTTCGTATAAGGGCTTTTCTGATCTTGTAAAAACCCTCGGATTGGGTGGTTCCTTGTAGGGGACGCATACTGGGCGTCCCGCCCTAAAAGCCTTCTTTTCCAAAGGAGCCTAAGCACCTCATAACTACTGCATAAGGAGTGTCCTCTTGAGCATGTTCAGACACAATCAAAACAAGCCAGCAACAGGCTATAAAAAAGATGGTCCGCGGAAGGTTGGTACTAGCCGCTTTCTTGAAATTTTGGTGCGGGATTTCTGGGATTTAATTAAGCTTAACGTCCTATTCTGTCTCTGCGCCCTCCCAAGCGTTGCCTTGTTTCTTTTCGGATTGTTCGGATTTTATCCAAGTATCACATTCACACTTTCTGTTCTTGCCGCATACCCCATTGGCGGCGCTGTTACGGCATATATCTTCTATATCACACTGATGTTACGGGACGAGCCCAGTAATGTTTGGTATGAGTTCAAACGAAAGTTTGCCGAAAACTTCAAACAGGCGGCGCTGACAGGTATTTTGTGTACGGTCATTATTTATGCCCAGATCCTCTTGTGGGGATTTTTGATGCAAGGCGGATCGGAACATGAGCTTCTCTGGGTCTTTGTGACAATCTTTACCATGTTGCTCTTTTTTATGATTACCCCCTATCTGTTCCTACAGTTCGCATACATTAGCCTGGGCACCTTCCAAATACTCAAGAACAGCGTCATCGGATCATTTGCTCATCCCATTCGCGGTTTTATGGGCGCAATATTCAGCGGTTTGATGTGGGTTTTGTTTGCACTGTATCTCCCAGCTTCCTTGACGCTCTTCCCCTTCATCTTCCTGATCGGCATTTCTCTCTCTATGCTACTTTGCCTGATGTGGCTTTGGCCTCCCTTTAATAAATTTTTCAAGGTTGAAGAAACCTTAAACGAGAGAAAGTAAGTAAGCATAACTTATCATCTGTCTGAAAAACCTTGCCAAGTCCCATTGGCAAGGTTTTTTGCTGGCGAATTTTGCGCACATTGCACAATCTGCATAGGAACGATTGCATCAACTCAACGAATTTTCAAAAAGCCATTGCGGCGATGGCACATTTGCTCTATAATGATTTTAAGGGTCGTTAAATAATTGGTGTCCATTGCCTGAAAGACTCTAATAAATTAGGAGGAATTAAGATGAATAAGAGAAGACTACTCGCACTACTACTTGCAATTTTAATGATCGTTCCGCTTGTCGCGGCTTGCGGCAACAATGATACCCCAGCGCCTGCAACCCCAGCACCGGGTGCCGCGGCACCGCCAGCCGCTACACCTGGAGCGGCTGAACCTACCAGAAACTTTGTAGAGCCGCCGCTGTACTGGATGGAGCCATTTGCTGAGCCAGTTCGCATTGTGATTGCTTCCGAGCAAGCCCTAAACTGGTACTTTGAAGACGGCGACGATATCAACAACAGTCCTTGGACTCGTTTGCTGGCAGAAGAGCTGAACATCCATGTTGAGTGGGAATGGACATCCACGATGGACGAATTTGAAACACGTCTGAATCTGGCGATTGCCGCCGGCAACCTACCTGACGTATTCCATATTCCTTTCACAGCAGATCCTACATTGTTCCAAACACTACAAGAAGCTGGTATGCTACTTGACCTAACTGACGCGTATCGCAATCACGCTTCTGCGCGTATCCAAAACCATGAGCTTGTAGACCCATACACCATCCAAGGCTTTACTGTAGACGGCAGAATTTACGGTATTCCGCGTTACTACTACGGTCAAATTGACCAACCTTGGCACATGTGGGTTCGGAAAGACTGGTACGAAGCGGCTGGTTCTCCTGAGATCAGAACAGTTGCTGATCTGGAAGACCTTGCAAGAACATTC
>Ga0131853_10000464_pt1 | contig 74479 bp, 63 predicted proteins | sample TergutLab28metaG_FD_92764 | JGI IMG/M metagenome (GOLD analysis project Ga0131853, IMG submission 92764) | Labiotermes labralis P1 segment gut microbial communities from Petit-Saut dam, French Guiana - Lab288 P1 (version 2) (version 2) | ecosystem: Host-associated > Arthropoda: Insects >... | reverse complement strand
TATGAATTTTTATTTGCTTTCTATTGCTTTTTATTGCCTTTTATATCTTCTTTGTTTCTTTTCCTTCTCCGCCCCCTCCCGATTCCATTTCGAGATTGGGTTCTTTCATTTCGCAATTATTTACAAAAGTATATTACAATTTTTGTTCAATAATACTTTATATCAATACGTTAATTTTATTGTTCATGATATCATGCACACATTATTTAAAATTGTTATTTTCCACCCCTTCTCCTTGGGTTATCAAATCATTAAATAATAAATTAATAATTAATTCTTGATAACCGGCATAACCGTGTTCCTTCATGCAATCGGTTATGGAAATTAATGATTCATTTTTTAATTCGTTTAAGAGGCGAATCCTTTCGGGTGCTAATACTTTTTGCGAACGCGATAACGCGTAGTGGTGGGGGTCTGTACGCCAAAATTGAAAGGATTCCCCGTAACGGTTTTTCAACCGTTCAGCAATCAATAAACCGTTGACGTCAAAATCGCCGGAATAAAAGAATTGCGTACCTGCTACCGCCAGCATATCCAGCAATCGGATTACCGCCTGAGAAGGTTGTCCCGATGTGCATACCAGCGGAGAATGGAACGACGCGGCTTTATCGCACAGTTGGGAGAACAGCATTTGGTTTTCCACTAAATAAACCCTGCCCGTCGGGCTTTGTGCGGCGGTTATGTTCGCGAGATTGGTTAAAGTGAGGGTACACGCTTCGTTGCTTTCGCGGAAGGCTCGGTACGCCGTATGTTCCTTATTATTTGCGGATAATATCAACCCGACCTGCGAAACTGTGCTGGATAAGGTGTCGCACAAGATGCCGGCTTTGTAATACAGGGAATCCTTTTCCCCTGCGTTTTTAGGGAATTCCTGCTCTTCACGGAAAGCCAATAAATGTACAAGCAATTTACCAGCAACGGTATTCATATCCAAAGCATGGGGATCCGAGGTTACCTCCGCGCTTAAGATAGCCAAGCGGTGATAAGTGCCGCCGTTAATTTCCAGCCATTCCAAGCTTTTACAAACCCACTCTAAAGGGGTTGGGTGCGTAATGCCGCTAATTAATCTGTATCCGTGTTTACTATTGTTATTTTTTAATGAATCCAGCCACGCCAGGCAGGTTTTGTTACAGGTTTGGCTGCGCACATGGTCTATCATACCGATTATGAGTTGCTTCTCGTTATATCGTTTTTCCTTGTGGGAAATGATAGGGTCGTCAAAATAAGCCGTAAGCAAATCAAGTATTGTAACACCATTAAATCGCGTTTGTTGCAATGCTTTTTCAAAATCCGCGAGTTTTATCACAAGGGGCGGTGCAAATGATTTACCGAAAAAATTGCGGGCGGCATGGCATTCCGCTTCCGTGGCGTCGGATAAATAAATTTGCCCGCCGACCCTGCCCAGGCCCCGGTATTTTTTCCGGATTTCATCCATGATGCGCGCATAACTTTTATTATCCTTAAAATATGCAGCGCAATCGCGAGCGGTTTTGTCATTTATTCCGTTAATGTCCTCACCTTACCGTTCCATTTATAGCGGTCGAATGTAACCACACGGGAATTATTAGGACGCTGGAATACCACGATATTAATGTCGGGTACGCAGGCATGGCACCCCCACAGGGATTGCGAATTCATAATATAGCCAAACCCCAGAACATGTACCATTTCAAACATGGCGTATATATTTTTATCATCTACGCCCGCAAAGGCTTCGTCTAATGCCAGCACCGTGGGACAATCCGCCCCGCCTTTTTTATATTGGGCGGATACGGCAGCAAATTGGGGCAGGTATATAGCCATCGCTTTTTCGCCGCCGCTGAATGTACCGAAGGCACGGTCTGTCAGTTCCCGGCGGTTTTCGCCTTCTTTTTTAAAATACATAATCAAGTCGTACCAAGTGCGGTAATCCAGTACGGCGCGGATTAAATCCGCGTAATTCACCGTCATGCCCATGTCGTTGGCGTTTTGGCGGGCGGATTTCAGCTTTGCCCTGAAATGGGCGGATACCTGTTGGCTGTCGTCGCGGGTCAGCAGGGCGCGGTCCTTGTTTAATAAGGTTACAAGCCGTGCCGTGTCGAGCTCTTCTTCGGTGCTTGCCTTTTTGGGTTTCCAATCCAAACTGAAGGTTAAACCCATGGAGGTTTTCACGTTTTCCATCAGCGCGCTCATAGCTTCTATCCATGCGTTGCTTTCCTCGATGCGGTTGCGCAGCTTGTGGGAAATGGTGTCCGTTAAAATATTTTCGAACAGTTCTCGGTCGTTTTCCTCCAGCAGCGATTCGTTTTGTATAATATATTCATTCAATTTATTGATAAAATCTTGCAAATGCATTTCCATACTTTCCGCCTGGAAAGTGATAACCATACGCTGGCGTAATAAACCGGATTGGGAAGGGGCGTCAAATAATAATTTGGAACGGGGCATGTATTTCAATAAAGAGTTGTCATGCTGCCGTAAATTGTTCCGTAGGGATTCGCCCAGGGTTTCCGGCGTCCCCTCCCGGTCTGCCTGTCGGATAGCGTCTCGTGCCTGCCTGGCGCATTGCAACAAAGTCAACCCTTCCTGTTTAATGGTGAACCCCAGCGCCAAATCCTCTTTGAAGTAGGTTTCTACCGTGTGTTCATGAACCGTCGCGTTTAACAAGTCTTCGGCGCGGCGGATTTCTTCCTCGTTTGCGTGTTTTACATTTTCCGTATACCCGATACATTTATTTTCGGCTTCCCTTTGTATATTGTCTTGTTTTTCTATTTCATCGTTCAAGGTTTTAATCCTTTGTGCGCGTTCACGGTTGTCCGGGCGGTTTAGGAACTCGGTTATGCCTTTTATTTTTGCTGCTGTCTTCTCTGTATCAAATACGATTTCTTTTTTGTTCGCTTCCAAATCAGCCAACCAACTTCGCTGTTCGCCGATTTTTGCCAACGAATTGTCTATGAGGATAACGATATTGTTGACGTTAAGCCAATCAGTATATAAAAAGGTAAGGGTATGGCTGTATTTATCCGCTGTTTCCAAGGCGGCGTTGTACGCTTCAAGGGTGCGTGCGTAAGGAAGCGGACGGCACAGGTCACGGCATTTTTGTTCCAGTTGGGCGGTTAATTGCCTGAGCGTTTGTTCGTGCCGTTCGCATGAAGCCTTTGCCGCTTCCTTTTCCTTCGTTATTTTTTGACATTGTGCTGTCATTTCGAGAGCGTAGTCAAGGGAAGCGGCGACGGGCATGGCGGCGCGTTCATGCTTTAGAGTGTCTTGGCGGTGGATAAAAGCTTCCGCTTCCGCTTCCTTTTCTTTTATTTTTTGTTCCAATAATTTGATTTGTTCCTCCAGTTGCTTGATTTGACGTTCACGGTTTGCGCGGCGCGCGGCAGCCCCCACATACCCTGCGTCCGTTTCCGCTACGCTCCGCCCCTTGATGGAACCGTTCCGATAAAACCCGTCAGGCAGTAAAGCGGTATCCGCTTCAATATCCGATTGCGAAAATCCCTTAAGGCACAATAGCGCTGTTTGGTGTAAAGCCCCCTCCCCCACCGGGATTAAATCGGTTACGGGGTCCGCTACCGCTTGCCCGGGGAGCAAAAAACAATCGGGATACTCATCGAGCAATTGCTCTACCTGTGCGATATATTCCCGTGGCACGATCAACGCGTCCAGCAAGCCCGAATCCGTAAGTTGTGCTTCCAATAAATTTTGCCTTTCCGCGGAAATGCCCGGCGCAAAATCCACCGCCTCATAAAAAGGGACGCAGGGAATCCCCAACATCGCTAATTGCGTGCGTGCGGTATTTACCAGCGCCGAACGGGGCGGGGCGGGCTCGGGGCGGGTCAGCACTTGGTTTAATTCATGGCGCAAGCTGTTTTCTTCTTTTCGTAACAGTCTTACGGCATTTTCAACCGTTAACAAGTCCTTGGTTAATGCGTTAAAATATTGTGAATGGACAGTATCCATTACGTCCCGCAGAGGGCTCCAATCGGCGGGGGATGCGTATCGGGTTACCGCCCGCCGCATGTCCAACCGTTCATCTTCTGAAAAAATCAATTCCGTATTACCGTCGAAGGAACGTACCAGGGCCTCCGTTAAAGCGTCCCGTTCGTCCCTTTCAAGACGATGTGCATTTGCCAATTCGGTTTCCGCTTGCATTAATTCAAGGGTGGCTTGGTCAAGGACCTTTAACGATTCATCATGGTTGGCTTTTTCTTTTTTTAATTCATTAAGGTGCTGTATGCCGTTTTCTATATTTCTTTTGCGGGAATGGAACGCACTTTGTAAGGTTTTATACGTATTTTCGTTCATATCATTAATATAAACTGTGTGTTCCCCGCCCATCATAAGGTGTTGGTTATGGCTTTCGATGGTTGTTATGTTTTCCTCAAGGGAATGGCGGGCTTCTCGCAATTGTTTTTCAAGGTTCTTTATTTCAATTTCCGCTTTGCTGATGGCATCATATCTATCTTGAATATTTTTATTAATATCGTTTAACTTTTTTTCCGATTTTTTTAAATAATGGCGGTCCTGTTCCAATTGGCGGTGTTTTTCGGCTATGTCGTCGTCGCCCATTGCCGCACGTTGTTCCTTGGCTTGCGCCAGCAAAGCCGACGCCGATTCTTTCAAGGAGAGCTGTTCTTTTAAGACTTTTTCGAGAGATTCTTTCCTTGCTTTCGCGTCGGTTAGGTGATTTTTTATTTTTTCTGCTTTTCCGATTGCCTCCAGGTAGGCAGTTGCTTTTTTGCCCAATATGAATTGGTTGTAACGGATATATTCGGTACGGATAATGTTCGCGTCCTTCATTGCTGCTTTCATATCCGCCAAGGCATCTTCCAGTGCGTCCATTTTTTCCATGGTGGTCACCATAGCGGTTAAATCTTCGTCCGTTAATATCTGCAAGGAATCCTTTAATATGTTGTTAATGTCGGAAGGCTTAAAATCTTTAGACAACTTTGGGGCGCGTACTTTAATCAACAGGTTTATGAGTTGTTCGTATTGCTTAATATCGTCGTATTTGAACACCCTTGCGTTAACCAGTTTTTTATATTCCCCGGGGCTTTCCGCCCAATTGGTGTTATCGTTGATAATATTCTTTAGCTTTTGCCTGCTTAACGCTAAGCGTTCGCCGCCGATGTCCTCGTATAGTTTAATATCGCTTTGCCCCGTTTGCCCGATACGCCTTCCGTCGCACAAGCAAAACCCCCACAGCTCCATATTTTGACCCTTCTTCGCCCGCAAGCCGATGCCAATTGTTAAATAATCCTCTATATTACTTTTTTTGAATTCCATATATAAATAACCCGTCGATTCCTCGCGGTCGCCGTCTCCCAGCAGATAATATTCCATTCGTCGGTCCCGTGTACCGAAGGGGTCTAACCGTTCGGGGCTTCGATTACCGTCAAGTAAAAAAGGGATAAAACTCTGGGTGGTTATAGACTTACCCGACCCATTCGCGCCGCGCAGCATAATCTGCCCATCGTCCAATACGAATTCCTCCAGGTCAAACAACCAAAAATTAACGAAGCCCAATTTGTGCATCTTCCAACGGTTCAATACGTTCCTCCCAATTCCTGACGTAATGCCCCACCCACTTGCCTGCGGCGGGGTTGATGATGATATGGTTGTCTGCTTTTTCGAGCAGCATCCAACCTTCCATAAAGGTGGATAGGGCTTGGTATAATTTATTTGCTGTCAAGTCACGGATGTTTTTACCCCACCCACTGTCCCATTTTGTTTTACATTCCGTTACGATTTCTTTAAATTCGTGTGTTGAAAGCATTATTCTGTCCTCGGGGCTACGTTGAGGCAAACGCTCTCTAATATAAGCGCAAACCATCAGGGATACATCGGAAATGGCTTTTTCGTTTGGATAGTACAATCCAAAGCGGCTATACCCGCGCAGGACGAAAAATGCGCCGTTTTTATGTATGTGCAGCTCCCCGCCCAGGGCATCGTCCAGGTATTTGGCGACCCAGTTCCGTTGGTTTTTAACATATTCATAATCTGATTTATCCTCCTCCGTCCAATATAAAGCCGGGCACAAAGCCAATTGGCGGTATACCCTGTTGATTCGGACGCGCCCCCTGTCCCCAACCCCCGTTAGGGCTTCAAAGTCTGACGCACAGCGCAGCCCCAATATATCCCTGCCGAAATGCACGGCGTAATATCGGGAGAGCCCCGTATTTTCATACAATACTTCATGAGCGGCAAAATGGCTGAAATCATCGCTCTTGCCGTCGTACACCAGCAGCAGCCCGATTTCCTGGGCATAACGCAATACCCGTACCATAGCTTTCCGGTGGATGAACACAGCCCAGTCTACCGAATATATATTATCCATATACGTTTCAATTGCGGCGGTCAGTGTTGAAAGAAGGAATTGCTCCCCGTCGTCATGGTCCTCTAAAAATAAAAGCAAGGCGCAAAACAAGCAATAATCCATCATATCCGTAAAAGCCTCTATCCCCATCCACTCCATAGAACGGGGTGGTACTTTTTCCAATTTAATAATATCCTCGTTTAACACAAGGTTCCAACCCAAATGCTCGTTAATGAATTGGTGGTATTGGGGCAAAGCCCTGCGCGTGGCATAATATAGCTCTTTGTTTTGATTTTTTACAATCCAGAATCGTTCAAAAAGGGCGCGGATTTCATACATACGAAGGTTCCTCATGGAAGCGCAAGATATAATCGGGCATGGTTAAATCCCCGTCGGTGCAGGGCAGGGAAAGCATATAATCGGTGCGGGTTTCCAATGTAAAGGAACGGCCGTATTCGGTATGTCCCTTGTGCTCCGTATCGAGGTTGGCAGCGGTTATCCAAGATAAAAAAATATCTCTGACTTCCGGGGTCAGGGGTTGGTCTATTGCTTTAAAATCCAGCACGCCGTTACGGATAAAACCGTCCACTACACCCTGCAGGCGTTGCCTTTGTTGCATGATAATTTGCTGTTGTGCGGCTTTTTGGGCGGATTTATCCTCGAAGCGCATACGCTCCATGCGGGGCTTGTAAGATTTGGTACGGGGATGGATGACGGATTCCATTGGCGGTTCATCGTACGTGCTTATGTCTATGCGGTCTGTGGTACGGTCTGCGTCAACGATGAAATGCGCAGATTCCTGCACGCCAAAAACCTGCGAGGACAATTTATGCGCTTCACCCACCGATTCACACCCGGCGAACAAGGATAAAAACCGGCGTAGCTCCGCTTTGCGGCTTACGCCCATGTTTTGGATTTGAACCAGCATCGCGGCGTTATGCACAATCCGCCGAATGACTTCATTGGTCACTTCCAGCACTTGGGAAACCGTGGAGGGTTCCCCCGTAAACCAATTGACTAGGGACATCCACGCGCCTTGTATTTGGCGGTTTATATCCATTTGCGGTTCTTCTTTAATCCGCGGGACGTCCATCAGGCTTTTATGGACAAGTGTCAATATACGGTTTGTTTGTTCATTGGTAATTTTATTAATTAACCCGCCGATTTGGATGGAACTGGTTTGCAAATCCCGTATAAAATCCTCCAGATAACGTATCAGGTGCTGTTTGTGGATAATAAAAGCGGTGGATTTCATGTTTTTTTCAGTTCCGGGACCGTAAAATTCCCGCAAATAATCCTGGTGGCTTTGCCGTAAACGCTTAAAATCCTCTTGCAAATCCTCCCACCACGCGCCGACCTCCCGTGTGGGCATATTATTCAGTTTATCAATTTCGGAAAGAGCCGAATATATCCGCCTGAACGGGCTGGGATAAAGCCCGGAGGAACGCGTGCTTAAATTTTCTACAACGATGGTCATACGTTCAATTTCCAACGCGGTGGTCGTTATCATATATTGGTATTGCTTATTCTTAAAATCAGAAATGGTATGCACCTTGCGCGGGTCTTGAATGGCGGTCAGGTTTTTCCATTGCACAAGCTGTTGCAAATCGGCGGATAATTGCTCGATAGGATAATTTGAAAAAACAGGCTCCCTGCTTATTACGGAATAAACAGCTTCCTTGTCCAATTGGTAATTCATATGCTGGTATTCGCGAAAGAAAATACGCATGACGGTACGGTACCGGACGTAATTATCTGCGGATAAATAATTGGCTTCATTTATTTTTTCAAGTACCGCAGCTTGAAGCTCCAAAAATACCAACCCCAAAGTGACGCAGGATGATTAGCTTCCATATAATACCATGGCATCTTGTACTGTTACAAGTTCTCCCCTTTTCCCTTGTTCTCTTCTTTTCCCCTCCCCGGCAAACACGCCGCTACCAGCACATTCCCCAGCGACAGCGCCGCCGCGATGTAGAAGACATACTGCGGCCCCCACGCCGCCCATGCCAGGCCGCCTAATAACGCACCCACGATGGAGATTACATGATCGATGCTCATGCCCGTGGAAAGGGTTGGGGAGATTTCCGACGGGTCGAGGGCTATCGTCCGCAAATAGAGCGTACGTATCATGCCGAGCTGCATGGTCATGCGGTCGAAGATGAACAGGATGTAGACGAAAATCACGGGTATACCGACCACGGCGAACGCGCCCGAGGATAAACCGCCGCTCACCACACCGAACGCTACATAAATGGAAACGAAGGCGAAGCCCTCCGCGAACATCATCGCCCTAACGCCCAAACGGTCAACGAGACGCCCCGCCATGGGGATGAAGAAGATGCCCAGGAACGACCCGACCATGCCGAGGATGGCCAGCGTGTCGGCTTGGCGCAGGAGGATTTCGATCAGCACCCACGGGCCGAAGACGCCCGCGATTTGCTTATGCGCGCCGTGCAGGGAGGCGAGTATGTAATAAAATTTGTATTCCTTTCGGAACAGGAATTTACCCTTGCCCGTATTGATCTTCGGGTCGCCGATGAGCTTGCGTATTTTGATGAGCATGATGATGACGCCGAAGAAGAACAGCGACGCGATCAGGAAGATGTGGATAACCCTTCCCTCAAAATGGAAGATGCCCGTGCGGAACCCGGCGAATATGATGATCCCCACAAGGAAAGCGACGCCCGTACGCACGGAGTTGATGACACCGAACTGCCGCCCCGTGTTCTCCGAGCCCACGATGTTGAGCCCGATAGAATCCTTCAGCGGCATATACAAATGCATCCCCATCGAATTGACGAACAGGAAGACAAGCATGATCGAAAACGGCGGGGTAAACACGCCAAGGAGGACAAGCCCCACAATTGACAGTACCTGAGCGGCGATGGCGAGGCGTATCTCGCCCATAAACGCGAACATGGAAATGACGACGACGGCGATAAGCCCGGGGATCTCCCGCGGGAATTCTATAAAACCGCGCTGCGCCGCGTTCACGTCGTACACTTCAAAATAGAAGTTACTGTACAAGCCTTCGGATAATCCCCCCGCCAGCGCGGTCAACGCAACGGCGATTAACAGGAACCCGAAGGCTTTCTTTCGGTTTTTGTCGTCCATCCCCTATTCCCCCTCTACGGATTGCCTGTATTGCTCCGCGGTGCGCCGATGGTGCTCAAGCTGGGACTGCACGGCGGGCTTCCCTCGGCGGCTCGGCTTAACGTACGTGCCGTCTGGCTGCATGACGCGGCGCTTTACGTTGTCGGAGAGGGACAGTTCAAGTTGGGCGGTGAGTTCGTTTTGCAAGTCGGGGTCTTCCACGGGAAAGAGGACCTCCACGCGGCGGTCGAGGTTGCGGGGCATCCAATCCGCGCTGGAAAGGAACACACGCCGCCTTTGCGCCGCACCGAATATATACAAACGGTTATGCTCCAAGTATCGGTCCACGATGCTGGAAACGGATATATTATCGCTAACGCCGGGCACGCCCGCGCGCAGGCAGCACATGCCGCGCACCAACAGGCGTACCTTTACCCCCGCCTGTGAAGCGCGGTACAGGGCTTGGATTATTTCGATATCGGTCAGGGCGTTCATCTTGGCGGCAATTTCCGCGGGGTTGCCCGCTTCGGCTTGCGCGGTTTCGTTTTCGATCAAATTTTTCATCGCTGTACGCAGCGTTGAGGGCGCGACGGCGAACTTCTGCCATTCCGTCGTTTTCGTGTAGCCCGTTAGGACGTTGAACAAAACCGAGGCATCCTGCCCGAAGGTTTCGCGGCAAGTGAAGAAGCCCGTGTCGGTGTAGAGCTTGGCTGTGGATTCGTTATAATTACCCGTGGAGAGGTGCATGTAACGGCGGATGCCGTCATCCTCCCGCCGTACCACCAAGCAGCACTTGCAATGGGTCTTTAAGCCGATGAGGCCGTATACGACGTGTACGCCCGATTTTTCCAAGTGGCGCGCCCAGTTGATATTATTTTCCTCGTCGAAACGGGCTTTGATTTCCAACAGGACGGTCACTTGCTTGCCGTTCTCCGCCGCTTGGATCAGCGCGTCGATAATCGGCGACTTTCCGCTTACGCGGTAGAGGGTTTGCTTGATCGCGAGTACGCGGTCGTCGTTGGCGGCTTCCCGCACAAAGTCCACTACGTAATCGAAGCTCATGTACGGGTGGTGCACCAGCACGTCGCGCTTTTTGATAATGTCAAACATGCTTACGCCCGCTGGGAAGTCGGGCGAGGGCTTGGGGGAAATCGGCGCGTTGCGCAAATGCGCGAAGTCGGGGTCCTGCGCGAACGCCATCCACGCGCTTAAATCGAGCGGGCCGTTTAATTCGAATATCTTTTCCGGCGTTAAGCCGAGTGCTTTGTTTAACAGTTCCTTTGCCGCTTTGCTTAGGCCCTTTTTGGCGTTGACGATTTCCACGCGTATGGGGTCACCCCAACGGCGGTCGCGGATGGAACGCGCCAATTCGTGCAGCAAATCGTCGGTTTCTTCCTCGTCAATCGTAAGGTCGGAGTTGCGCGTTACGCGGATAAAAGCCGTCCGCGTTACCTCGTACCCCATAAAGAGCCTGTCGATATGCGCGAGGATAATTTCCTCCAGTAATATATAACGGTGGTACCCGGGTAACGCGAATATCCGCGATACGATCGTCGGCACCTGTACCACGGCGTAGCGCACGCCGCCCGTCCGCTCCTCCATGATGCGCCAGCGTCCGTCCTCGTCGTCCCATTCCACGGTACGCACGGGGATGGCGTCTTCGTCATTCCCCAACTCAACGAAGATATTAACCGTACGGTTGTTAATCGTGGGGAACGGGCGGCTTTGGTCGATGGCCATGGGCGTAAGGATTTGGTACAGCACCTCGGAGAAATACGTATCCGCGTAGGCGCGTTGCTTTTCATCCAATTGTTGGTACGTAAAAAACGTTATTCCTTCCTTTTCCATCGCGGGCAGCAGGCTCCGCGCGAAGCAGTTGTATTGCTTGGAAAGCATCGCGTCTACGCGCTTGTGTATGGCGGATATTTGCGCGGCGGGGGACAACCCCGTGGCGTCGGGCCGTTCGCCGTGCCATATGGGCGGCACGCGCACCATGAAAAATTCGTCCAAATTGGACGCGCTGATGGCGAGGAACTTCAAACGCTCCATCAAAGGATTCGTCTTATCCTGCGCCTCTTCCAGCACACGCTCGTTAAATTCCAGCCAGCTTTGCTCGCGGTTGAAGAAAAGGCCCGTGGTTTCCGTCATAGTTTCTTCACCTTCAATTGTGCCTTAAGCCCGAAAACCTCCGAAAAGAATTGCCCCTTTTCGGCGAAGGCCCATTGCTCAAGGGAGGCGTTGGATTGTGTGTGGACGGTAATGGTCAATTCGCCTTCCGACAACTTCGCTTCAATTTGCGAAAATTTTTGGCGGTAGCTGCGGTCCAGCGCGTCGGCCAGCTTTAGCAACGCCACCAGTTTTGACACGCGGACCTTTTCCTCGCGCCCGAGTTCGGCATAAGTGGGGTCGTGTTCGCCGGGCGCCAGCAGCGAATGGTAACGGCATATGAGCGCGACGAGTTCCACTTCCCCCGCGCTCAATCCCACGATATCCGAAGCGCGCACGATATTATAGGAATGTATGTAATGTCCGCGGTTGTTCACGTATTCGCCCGTTTCGTGCAGCATAGCGGCGGCGGCCAATAATTGCTTGTCGCGGCTGCCGAGGCCGTGGAGCTTCTTTAATTTGTCGAAGATCGCCAGCGCTTGCCCGCGCACCTGTAAACCGTGGGCGATGTCCACGCTATACCGTTCCGCCAAAAGGCGCACGGAAAGCTCCGTGCTTTTTACCAGCCGTTTTTCCAGCGCGGCAAACCGTTTGGGGTGCAGCATTTCAAAAAGCACCGCGTCGCAAGGTAATAAACGCGAAGCGGTAAGCACTTGGGCTTGTGTCAGCGCGAGCAGGTTCTGCACGATACACGCGGCGGGGAGGAGCGAATCGGCTTTGTCGATCGGCAAACCGTATTCGGAGGCGATGCGCTCGGGGGTCTTGCGCTTGATCTTTTCGCACAGGTCAAGCAAATATTCCCGCGGCAACGTAAAAAGGGGCGCATACGATTCTACCCCCGCCAGCTTGGCTACGCTGTCTATTTCCTGCCCGCACACGATAAAGTGCGCGATCTCTTCGGGGATACCCGCTTTAATTTGCTGGGTAAACCCAATCAAGTATTCTTCCAGTAACTTGTGGAACTCCCGCGTGTATTCTTGCAATTGGCCGAACAGTTCGTCCATACGCAGGCTGCCTACGGGGATGTTCCACTTGCGCGGTATCTTGCCGCCCTCCAGCAGGATTACACCGACGTTGCCCGCGCCGATATAAACCATAAGTGCGCTTTGCTTTACACTTTCGTCCGCGTAATGGCTTAATAATTTATACATGTGGCGTTTTTCGTCCGTTTCGTCCATTACCTCCACGGTTACGCCCGTCTTTACCTTGATTTGATCCAGGATATAATCGATGTTGGCCGCCTCGCGCGCGGCGGTGTTCGCCACGGTGCGTATCTGCCGTACGCCGTAATTCTTCGTTTCCAGTAAAAAATTCTTTATCACGTCGCACGCCTTATCAATCTTATCGAAGCGCATCTTGCCCGCGTGGAAAGTATCACGGCCTAAACTCAACGGATAATGCAGGCTTTCCAAATAATCCACGCCTTCTTGCTCTCCGTCAAGCCGCGCCTGCGCGATGTGAAGGTGTAAATCGTTAGAGCCTATATCAATGACAGCGGCGGTAATATTTTTTTTGGATTTTTTTTGCATAGGATCACCCTAAGGGATTTTTAACCCGCCGCGTTCCTCCTCGGCGGCCTTTTCCTAACGCTTTGCTTCCTGTATATGGGTTGCCTGTTTTCGTTAAGTACCAACGTGGGCGGCGTGTTGGACTCGACCGTATCGCGCGTGACGATGCAGCGTTCGATTGTGCCGTTGGAAGGCACGTCGTACATCACGTCCGTTAAAATCCCCTCCATGATGGCGCGGAGGCCGCGCGCGCCCGTTTCACGTTCGAGGGCCTTTTTCGCGATGGCGCGGAGGGCGTCCTCCTCGAATTCGAGGTAGACATTATCAAGTTCCAATAAATATTCGTATTGCTTGGTGAGGGCGTTTTTCGGTTGGCTTAAAATCGAAACCAGCGCGTCTTCATCGAGGTTGTTTAACGTGACGACCACCGGCAAGCGGCCGATCATTTCCGGAATCAAGCCGTACTTGTGCAAATCACGGGGCTGCACGTATTGCAAAACGTCTTCGGAAATCTTTTCGGCTTTGGTCTTGACTTCCGAGCCGAAACCGATCACTTTTTTATTCATGCGTTGCTCGATTACCTTATCCAGCCCACTGAACGCGCCGCCGCATATGAACAATATATTCGTCGTGTCTATTTGGATAAAGTCCTGATGCGGATGCTTACGTCCGCCTTGGGGCGGCACGGAGGCCAGCGTCCCTTCCAGGATTTTAAGCAGGGCTTGCTGTACGCCTTCGCCGCTTACGTCGCGCGTGATGGAGGGATTGTCCGACTTGCGGGCGATCTTGTCCAATTCATCGATGTAAATGATCCCCTGCTGCGCGCGTTCGATATCAAAGTCCGCCGCCTGGATCAGTTTCAAAAGAATATTTTCCACGTCCTCACCCACGTAACCCGCTTCGGTTAGGCTGGTGGCGTCGGCGATGGCGATGGGTACTTGTAAAAAACGCGCGAGGGTTTGCGCAAGGTGCGTCTTCCCTACCCCCGTCGGGCCGATCAACAGGACATTGCTTTTTTGCACTTCCACGTCCGTGCCGCCCATTTGCTCGGTGGCGATGCGCTTATAGTGGTTGTAAACCGCCACACTCAACGCGACCTTGGCACGGTCTTGTCCGATCACGTATTCATCCAGGAAGGCCTTGATTTCCTTCGGTTTGGGTAATGAGAACGACTCCGTGAAAGCGGGGCCGTCCCCTATCTTTTCGTCAATGGTGTCCACGCACAAACCCACACATTCATCGCATATCCACACGCTGGGCCCCGCGATGATGATCACCGCTTCGTCGGGGTGCTTGCCGCAGAAGGAGCAGCGCCCCCTGTCGTTATCGAACCGGGCGGGCATTATTTTTTACCTCCCGGCAGGATGATCTTATCGATGAGGCCGTAGTCAAGGGCTTCCTGCGCGGTCATGAAATTATCGCGGTCGGAATCCTGCGTGATCCTCTCGACGGGTTGGCCGGAATTTTCGGCGTTAATGCGGTTTAATTTTTCCTTCAGCTTACCCATCCGTTCCGCATAAATAAGAAAGTCCGTGGCTTGGCTGCGCCCTATCCCGCCCGAAGGCTGGTGGATCATCACTTCGGCGTTGGGCAGCGCGGACCGTTTGCCTTTGGTGCCCCCCGTCAGCAGGAATTGCCCCATGCTGGCGGCCATACCCACGCAAATGGTCGCAACGTCACACTTTATCAAGTTCATGGTGTCGTATATAGCCATCCCCGCCGTTATGGACCCGCCTGGGCTGTTAATATACAGGTTTACATCCTTGTCGGGGTCCTCCGATTCCAGGAATAAAAGTTGCGCGATCGTCAGGCTGGCGGTTACTTCCGTGATTTCCTCGCCGATAAAGATGATCCGGTCCTTTAACAAGCGGGAATAAATATCGTAGGAACGCTCCCCGCGGTTGGTTTGCTCGACGACTATGGGTACGAGTGCCATATATAAATCCTCCTATTTATAACTTCGGAACAAGTTGTGCCGAAGTTCGGTACAAGTTAACCTGCCTTAACTTCGTCTCAATTTGAGACAAAGTTATTCCTTGCTCTTTTTGGGTTTGGCCTTGGCTTTCGCTTTGGGTTTCTTTTCGGGTTCCGCGTCAATGACCTCCCCTTCCACTACGGGGAAGGGTTCATCCGTGGCGATCGCCTTTTCCAACACGAAGTCCAGGGCTTTCTCGTTGCGGAACGAACGCGTTAAATCCACCTTGCGGCGGGGATGCATGGTTTCGATGAACTTTGTGAGCTCATCGTCCTTCATACCCGACATTTCGCCGAATTTTTCCGCAAATTCCGCTTCGGTTACCTCGATACCTTCCTTGTCGGCGATCGCGCCCAGCGCAAGCGAGGAATCGACCTCCTGCTTCGCTTGCCCTTGCCATCCCGCTTTTAGCTGGTTTTCCGTCATGCCCGAAAACCGCAGGTAATTTTCAAAGTCCATACCCTGCGACTCCACTTGGCGGCGGTAACTGTCCAGCATATCCTCAATGCGGCCCGTGTACATGACATCGGGTACGTTCGCTACAACCATTTTAGCCAATTGCTGCATGATGTGCGTACGCTTGCCGTGGTCGAGGTTGGCTTCTTTATTTTTGCGTATTTTTTCGGTAATGTCGGCGCGGTATTCCGCCAGCGTGTCGAATTCGGATATGTCCTGCGCGAAGTCGTCGTCCAGCTCCGGCAACTCCTTCGCCTTTACGTCCACGATTTCCACTTCAAACACGGCCGCTTTACCCGCCAAATCGGCATGGCCGTAATCCTCGGGGAAGGTTACGTTCACCTTCACGTCGTCACCCGTCTTGGCTCCGACCAACTGATCCTCGAAACCGGGGATGAAGCGCCCCGAACCCAACGTCAAGTCCACAAGGTCGCCCTTGCCGCCTTCGAAGGGTTCGCCGTCCACATATCCCGTAAAGTTGATGTTGACGATGTCCTGCATTTCCGCGGCCCTGTCCACCGAAACCTGGCGGCTGTTCTTTTCCTGTTCGGCGCGCAGGGCGGATTGGATTTCGTCTTCGGTGGGGTCTAACTCCACCTTCGGATACGTAAGGCCGTAGTAGGCGTCAATTTCCGCCGACGGGCGCGTATATACCTCCGCGAAGAATTGCAGCCCTTCGGTTTCGCTTACTTCCCCCAAGTCCACATCGGGGCGGTATATGGCGTCCACGCCGCTTTTTTCAAGCGCGTGGGAATACGCGTCCTCCATGATTAAATTGATCGCGTCCTCGTGGAATACGTCTTTGCCGTAATATTGCTCGATGATCACGCGCGGGGCTTTGCCTTTGCGGAAGCCCGGTATGTTGAAATAGCCCTTGTTCTTGTTGTAGACCGTCCGAAGACTCTGCTTGAACGCCTCCGCATCCACCCGGATGGTCAGCTTGACCTTATTTTCTTCCAACTGTTCATGCTGTACCTGCGTCAAATCCATGTTAATGCTACCCATGCGTTACGCCTCCGACGATTTTAAGATAATATTTGATGACAAACCTTTCGGAGTATATCATAGTAGATATGTGATGGGAAGGGATTCAAAAATCGGAATTCGGAATTCTTGATTCGGGAAAAATAAAAAAGCAGGGGAGCGATTTGAATGGAGATGTATCCGCTTTTGTTTGTGCCGATTGTAAAAGAAATGATTTGGGGGCGGGAGAGCTGGGACGTTACCTGCCGGCCAAATGAAATGAGCGTTATTGAAAACGGCGTTTACGCGGGGATGGCATTTGACGCGTACATGGATATGGATCGCGTTGGGACGTTGGGGACGCGGCTGGCTGACACGACCCGTTTCCCATTGTTGGTTAAGATCATAACCGCCGTCGATACGCTGAGCGTGCAGGTACATCCCGACGATGATTACGCGCGCAGGCAAAGCGAAGCGGACAGCCATATGCGCGACAGCCATGTGCGCGACAGCGGCAAGAGCGAGATGTGGTACATACTCGAACCCCCTGCGGAAGGCAACCTCATCATCGGGCTGAAAGACGGCGTGGATAAAAAAAGGTTTGACAATATCATCAAAACCGAAAGTATATCGGAACACCTCAACTATCTGTCCGTTAAGGCGGGTGACATGGTCAATATCCCCGCGGGTTTGCTACACGCCCTTACCCCCGGGACGACGCTGGCGGAAATACAGCAGAATTCCGACACGACATACCGTATATATGATTACGGACGCTTGGGCGCGGACGGCAAACCGCGGGAGCTCCATATCAATCACGCGATGAACGTCATCGACTTCGGCGGGCGCATCCCCAAAGAAGTAACCGGCTCCGTCACTTGCCCCCACTTTTCCGTCAGCAAGTATATATTGGAAGGAACGCGATCTTTGACGTCCGACCCCGAAGCCTTTGACATACTCATCAACGTATCCGGTAAAGGCTCGGAAACCCCGCTCACCCTAAGGTATTCCGGCGGCGAAACGGTGCTTCCGCCCCGCCGTTCCGTATTCATTCCGGCGGGGTTGGGGGAATATGATTTACTAGCGAACCATCCGGGGGCGTTGTTAAAATGTTCCGTTCCGCGTTAAAAAAATATTGGACATTTTGATTTTATTCTGTAATAATCAACATAACTTTGCAAGAGAGGGATGATTGCCTTATGTGGTTCAAGAATTTGAGGATTAAAGTAAAATTAATCCTGAGCTTTGCCGTCGTCATCGCGCTAGCCATTGTGTTGGCGGTGTTCGCGTACTCATCGTTGCGCACCATTTCCGAAAGCTACCAAAACAAGCTGGAATATTCGCAGCAGCGCGTGCAGGAAATTTTGCAAATCAGTACCGACGTGATGGACCTGCGCAGGTTAAACGCGGTCGTTAGGGCCGACAACGGCAACGTAACCGAGTTGAGCGCGCACAGGACTTACAGCGCCGGTATTTACGATGAAATAAACCGCCGTATCGAAACCTATCTGCGCCTGACCAGAAACGACTACGCGCTGACCACCCAGCAAAGAGACCAGCTCATATCAAAGATGAATAACATGAACTCCTTACTTAGCGACTACAGGGCCAACCTGCTCGAACGCAATATCGGCTTCGCTATTGCGGGCGACACCGCGGCCATCGTCGCCAACAACGCGGCGCAACAAACCCTGTCATCGACGCTCGACACCGCCATAACCGAAATGGAGAACTTCGAAATCGCGTTATCCTACGAAATGCGCGACTCTACGGCGGCGCAAGCGTCCACATACAGGACGATGTTCGTCGTTATGTCTGTTGCTATTGTATTGCTTTCGGTCATCCTTTCCCTCGTGATAGCGGAAATGATCCGCAAGCCGCTCATGCAGCTCGTGGATGTAGCGGAAAACGTTTCCGTAGGCAGCCTCAACGTCAACATCGACACCAAATCCACGGACGAGGTGGGTATGCTGGCGTCCAGCTTCTCCCGCGTGATCGAGGTAATCAACAACCTCGTACAGGAATTGGACCTCCTTTCCCAAGCCGACGACGCCGGCAATACCGACGCCCGCATAAACACAAACCGCTTCCAAGGCGAATATAAAAATGTAGCCGGCGAAATCAACCGCCTCTACTCCGATATGACCGCCGAAACCATGAGCGTCCTTAACGTACTGGCGGAATTCGGGTACGGCAACTTCGACGCCGATATTCCCAAAAAACCCGGCAAGAAAGCCATCATGAACACTTCCTTAGACGCCATGCGCAACGAAATCAGCTCCGTTAACTCCGATATCCAAAAGCTGGTGAAGGGCGCGCTTATAGGCGACCTTGCCGTACGCGCCGACGCGGCCAAGTACAAGGGCGAATGGGCCAACATCGTCAAGGGCCTCAACCAACTTATGGAAGAAATCGCCGCGCCCATCGTCGAAACGGGCAGCGTGTTGAACCATGTGGCGGAAGGCAGGTTCGACCAACGTATTACCGGCAATTACAAGGGCGAATTCCTCTCCCTCAAAAATTCCGTCAACAGTACCATCACGAACATGATCTCCTATATCTCCGAAATTTCCGAAATCCTCAACGCCTTGGCCAACAATGACCTCAACCAATCCATCAACCGCGAATACGTGGGCGAGTTCGCCGCCATCAAAGACGCGATGGTCCACATCATCGACACCTTAAACAAGGTAATCGGCGAAATGTCCACCTCGGCCGAGCAAATCTCCGCCGGCGCGAGGATGATTTCCGACAGTTCCATGGCGCTCGCCACGGGTTCCATGACGCAGTCCAATTCCGTAAGCGCGCTTAACAACTCCATCGTGCAAATCAACGAAAGCACCGGACGCAACGCCGATAACGCCAAACACGCCGAAACCCTTTCCGAGGAATCCCGCGTCAACGCCGCCAAGGGTGACGAGGACATGAAGAACATGCTCCTCTCCATGGACGGCATCAAGGAATCCTCCGCGAAGATCACCGCCATCAATAAAACGATACAGGACATCGCGTTCCAAACCAACCTGCTTGCGCTTAACGCTTCCGTTGAAGCGGCACGCGCGGGCGAACACGGACGCGGCTTCGCGGTCGTGGCCGACGAGGTACGCTCGCTGGCGAACCGCAGCCAAGGCGCGGCGAGGGAAACCACCGTCCTGATCGAGGAATCCATTTCCCGCGTGAACGAAGGTACCAAGACCGCGGAGCAAACCGCCGATGCTTTGAAGGCAATCGTAAACAACGTAGCCAAGGTAGCTGATATCATCAAGGGCATTTCCTCCGCGTCCACCGAGCAAGCCGACGCCATCGGCATGGTAACGAAGGAGCTGGCGTCCATCACCGACGTAGCGCACCAAACCACCGCCGCGTCGGAAGAAGCCGCCGCCGCCGCCGAGGAACTAACCAGCCAATCCGATATGATGCACAGCTTGGCCAGCGTATTTAAAATGAAGAAATAAGGGGAGGATCACACCATGAAAACGGACGGCAACTACTTCAAGAGAATAAAAAGTTTATTCCTTCCGTTCCAAGTCAATACGGACATCATCCACGCGGGGGTAAACAAGTACATCGACAAGATCGACGGCGAAACGGAACGCCTGGAACGCAGCTACAATAACGACAATATGCCGGAATTTAACAGCGTACTGTTGTCCATCCAAAATATGCTTTCAACCGTATGCGCCAAACGGCACGAGGCTTATACCGTAACCCTTACGCGCTCATCCAGGAGCGGTAAGAACGAATATTCCAACAAGGTACTCCAGCAAGCCATGGCGGATTTCCTCTTGCTTTCCATTGAAATGCAAAAAGCGCAAAACCTGCCCGATTCCGCGTACAAGACTAACGAAGTGGAAAACGCGGAAGAAGCCGCGCGTAACCTGACGGCCATCATCCAATTGATTGACGCGCAGGATTATGACCGGGCAACCGCGTTAGCCAACGACTTGACCGCCCGCGGGATGAACCTGAGGTATATCGTAACCGATTTGCAAAACGGCCATTACACCAACGCGAAGGATAAAGCCTCCGCCATGCGGAGCGAATATTCCGACCGTGTATACCGCACAAGCTCAAGCGCGGGTACGAAGACCGTCCTGGCCGTGGACGACAGGCCCGAAATCCTCACCACGGTCAACGCCGCCCTTTCCGGACACTACAGGACGCTGGGCGCGCCAAGCGGCCGCGTCGCGCTGGATATCACCAACCAGCAAACCATCGGGCTGTTTATCCTCGACATCGACATGCCCGAAATGGACGGCTTCCAATTGGCCGCCCAAATCCGCGGGATGCGCAACCACAAGGATACGCCTATCATCTTCCTAACGGCCAACTCCTCGCGCGAGCGCATACAAAAAGCGATAACCTTGGGCATCAGCGACTTTATCGTAAAACCCGCGTACAACGAAACGCTGCTTTCCAAAGTGAAAAAATATTTAGAATAAAACCGTAACCGATTGCATGTTTAAAGGAGCCGCCCCGTTTACAAAGGCGGCTTCCTCTTTATTAGTAAAACACCCCCGAATACCATATAATCGTAACATAGCATTGAACATAAAGGAGTGCGGGTCATTAAAACGATTTTTATAGTGGACGACAACGACGTCAACCGCATCACAGCCAAAAACGCGTTGGAAGGTACATACATACCCTATGCCATACCTTCCGCGCAAAGGATGCTAAAGCTGGCGGAAAAGATCATACCCGATTTGATCCTGCTCGATGTCGAAATGCCGGAAATGAACGGCTACGAAGCGTTGGAAATCCTAAAACGCAACCCCAGGCTCAATAAAATCCCCGTCATCTTCCTTACGGGCAAAAACGATTCCGAATCGGAAACGAGGGGCTTCGAGTTGGGCGCGGTGGATTTTATCAACAAACCCTTTTCGCCGCCCGTATTGATCAAACGTATCGAATCCCACTTGGAAACGATGCGCTTGATTAACGAAATCAACGATTCCAAAAAAGCGGCGGAGGAAGCCAACATGGCCAAATCCAAATTCCTCGCCACCATGTCACACGAAATCCGCACCCCTTTGAACGCCATTATAGGCATTTCCGAAATCGAGCTGGAACGCGACGACCTGTACAATGACACGAAAAGTTCTTTTAACCGTATATTCAATTCGGGGCATATGCTCCTTGGGATCATCAACGACATCCTTGATTTATCCAAAATCGAAACGGGCAAACTGGACCTTGTCCCCGTAACCTACAAAATACCCCATCTGATCAACGACACCATCCACCTCAACGTCATGCGTATCGACGACAAACCCATCGATTTCCGCGTAAAGGTCGCCGAAACGCTGCCGATGTACCTCCATGGCGACGAGTTGCGCATCAAGCAGGTATTAAACAACCTGCTTTCCAACGCCATCAAGTATACCGACAAGGGAACGGTCACGTTTGAAGCACATTCGCAGGTACGGGAGGACGGGGACATCACCCTTGCGTTCACCATAAGCGACACCGGCCAAGGTATGACCCAAGAACAGTTAAACGCGCTGTACGACGAATATTCGCAATTCAACCGCGAAATGAACCGTGCCACCGAAGGTACGGGCTTAGGCATGAGTATCACCAAAAGCCTGGTGACGATGATGGACGGTAAGATCGTCGGCACCAGCGAACCGGGTGTGGGCTCGACCTTTACGGTTTACCTGACCCAAAAACCGGCAGGCGATGAAACCCTCGGCGCGGAAGTGGCCGAAAGCCTGGAGCAGTTCAAATACGCGGGTAAGACGCAGCGCACCAAGCTCAACCGCGAATATATGCCTTACGGCCGCGTATACGTCATCGACGACGTGGAGGCGAACGTATTCGTGGCGTCCGCGCTGCTCAAACCCTACGGCTTGCACGTCGATACGTCGTCAAGCGGATACGCCGCCGTCGAAAGGGTCCGCGGCGGCGCGGAATACGACGTTATTTTTATGGACCATATGATGCCGGGGATGGACGGCATGGAAGCCGTGAAGCACATCCGCAAAATGGGTTACGAAAAACCCATCATCGCGTTGACGGCCAACGCCGTCGTCGGCCAAAAGGAAATCTTCATCGAAAGCGGTTTTGACGGGTTTATTTCAAAACCCATCGACATACAGCAATTGGACGGGATATTGAACGAATTCATACGCGACAAAAAACCCATCGAAGTAGTGAACGCGGCAAGGGCGCAAAAGGAAGCCAACGCCCATGCCGCCGCCGTTGAAAACGCGCCTTCGAAGCCGTTTAACCTGATCAAAGCGGTTGAGGGCCTTCACGCCGCCGCCGCGTTGGAGCTTATGGGGGGCAATACGGACGCTTATATCCAAACCGTCGGGCTTTTTACCCGCCTAACCCCGGAAACGCTGGACAAGATGGACCGATACATCGCCGAAGGGGACGTAAAGGCCTTTACCATCGAGGTACACGGCCTAAAGGGCGCGATGCGCAATATCGGCGCGAACAAAGCGGGAGGGCAAGCCTCCCGTTTGGAAACCGCGGGCTTGGACGGTGACTTGGGGTATATACGGGAGAATTATCCGGCTTTCCGTAATTTGGTGGACGCCTTACTACTTGACTTTAACGATGTATTCGCCGCAATTGAGGCAAGGGAGAAGGAAACCGCCGACCTTTCCGCGTTCATGCAAGCCCTCCCGATGATCAAGGTCGCCGCGCGGGAATACGATTGCATGGGCGCGCTGGGATTATTGAAGCCGCATACCGCCTTTTCATACGGCGGCGAAGCGGACGAATTCTTGCAAGGTATCCGCGCCGCGCTCGAAGCGTTCGACAGCGGCAAAGCATTGGAGATTATCGGCAAACTGGAATCTATATAACTTAAGGGCGGATAAAGTATATGAAATCGGAAAAACGCCGCGTAACCCGAGCATTCGTCGTATCCACATCCGTCATCTTCTTGATTTACGTAACCCTGCTGATCGTTGAGGGTTTGTCGTATCACGGCAACATAGAAACCGCGCTGGTCACGTTCTTTGTGGGGACGCCCATACTCGCGATCGCCGTTTCCCTGTATATCAAATTCCCCAATGTGCGGTACGGGCCCTTCTACATATGCCTGCTGGCACACGTCGCGTTTTTTATCGGGGGGGCGTTCCTGCGGGAACTTGAATTCTTCTTCCTTTTCATGCTTTTATTGGTGGGTATCCTCACCACGCTTAAGGATTTTAAGGTATTGCTTTATTTTATCCTTAGCACCTTCGTGTTCAATTGCGTCGCGGTATTCGGTATGGCCCCCAATGTGGAGTGGATCAATTGGTACCGCTTTTTGATGCACTTCTTTATGGCTACGTCGGGTTCCGTCCTTATGCTGTTGCAAACGTATAATGTCAGCCAAAAGGAGAGCCGTTCCGAGAGCGCGCTGTCCGCGTTTTCGTCCCTGTTGAACTCCACACCCAACTTGTTGGTCATCACAAGCGCGGACAGCCGCGTACGCTACCTATCCGACCCGATGGCGGAATTTATCGGATATACGAACAAAGACTTCGCCATTGGACAACCTTTGGTCGATTTAATCGCCGACGACGGGCTTAAGATGATGTTCGCGGATATGCTGGACGCGAACGGATTGTACGAAATGATCAAGGAAATCGATTTCAAAGGGGAAACGCGTTATTTCAACGTTATCGCCGACAAGTTGACGGGGCTCTTCGAAGGGACGTTTATCGATATCACCGATATCACGCCCACAATATTGAATAACCTCGCGTTAAAAGAAGCGCAACTCGCGGCCGAAGAAGCCAGCAAGTCCAAGACCGACTTCCTCGCTTCCATGTCCCACGAAATCCGCACCCCCATGAACGCGATCATCGGCGTGACGCAAATCGAATTGCTTAACGGCGATTTAACCGAGCGCACGGCTAACGCGTTGGAAATGATCTACAGTTCCGGCAACAACCTGCTGGGGATCATCAACGACATCCTCGACATGTCCAAGATCGAAACAGGAAAGCTGGAACTTAACCTCGCGCAGTACGACACCCCCAGCTTGATTAACGACGCCGTCCAATTAAACATCGTGCGTATCGGGTCGCGTCGGATCGAGTTCCTGCTGGGTATAGACGAAAACCTGCCGCTGTATTTAGTAGGCGACGAACTGCGCCTTAAGCAAATCCTCAATAACCTGCTTTCCAACGCCATCAAGTACACCGACAGCGGCCATGTCAGGTTATCGGTATTCCATACGATGCATGGCGAGGATGTTAAGCTGCATTTCGCCGTCGAAGACACGGGTCAAGGCATGAGCCCCGAAGACCAAAAGAAATTGTTTACCGAATTCCTGCGCTTTAACGTCTCCCAAAACCGTACGGTGGAAGGCACCGGCTTGGGGCTCAACATCACCAAGAATTTAGTGGGGCTCATGGACGGCACGATCAGCGTGGAAAGCGAATACGGCGTGGGCAGTACCTTTACCGTAACGGTCATACAAAAAGCCGTGGGAAGCACCCCCATCGGGCCCAAAATCGCGGACCAATTAAAGAGCTTTACCTTTACGGGCAACCGCCAAGCCGCTATCACGCAGTTTTACCGCGAGCCCATGCCCTACGGGAGCGTTTTGGTGGTGGATGACGTCGCGACAAACCTGTTCGTGGCCAAGGGTTTGCTCATCCCCTACCAATTAAAGATCGATACGGTGGATTCGGGCTTTAGGGCCATCGAAAGGATCAAAGCGGGCAAAACTTACGACATCGTCTTTATGGACCACATGATGCCCAAGATGGACGGCATGGTGACCACCCATCGGTTGCGCGAGCTGGGTTATAAGGGCGTAATCGTGGCGCTGACCGCCAACGCGATCATCGGCAACGAAGGGATGTTCATGCAAAACGGCTTCGACGGTTTTATTTCCAAACCCATTGACATACGGCAATTAAACGCGACGCTCAACCATTACGTACGCGACGCGCACCCCGAGGAAGCGAAGAAGCATAAAAACGAAGTCATTACGGAATCCCTCGAATCGTCGGACGCAAAAACGGAAATATCCTTGCAAATCAAGCATATCTTCTGCATAGAAGCGGCGCGGGCAATTACCACGATAAAAGGGACGCTTGCGGCAGGCGATATGAAGCTCTTCACGACGACGATCCACGGCATGAAGTCAGCCTTGGCGAACATCGGCGAGTATAAGGCTTCCGCGTTGGCGGGCGTACTTGAGGATTACGGACAAAAGGAAAACATCGGTTATATCGCGGCGAACATCTCATCCTTTATCGATACCCTGGAGGTATTGATAAAAAACCATACCCCCCCGCCGGAGGAAACCGCCGCCGTGACCGACTTGGACGAAGACACGGATTTCCTGTCGGAGCAATTGGAAGCCGTTAAAAACGCGTGCGAAGAATACGATATATTGGCCGCAAACGCCGCCTTGGACCAATTGGAAGAAAGGCAATGGAACACGGATACCGCCGTTAAAATCAAAAAGATACGCGAATCGCTGGCAATGGACAGCGATTTTGAAGCGGCGGCGGCAGCGGCCGGGGAAATACCGGGGGGTATCGTATGAAGCACCTGTTCATCATCAACCCGGCCGCGAAAAAAACGAGGGGGCATGTTGGTAGCATCCGAAGAGCCTTGACCGCCGTCCTCGAAGCGCACCCCGAAATCCAATACGACATATACGAAACGAAGCGTTGCCGCGATTCGATACTTTTTATCCGCCGGTACATCGCCAAAAGCAACGAAACCTTTCGTATACACGCCATCGGCGGCGGGGGTACGCTTTTTGAAGTGGTGAACAGCGTCATCGGATTCCCGAACGTTGAAGTGGCGTCCTATCCGTTGGGCAATTCCAATAGCTTTGTCAGGTATTTCAACCCCAAGCACATGGACTTGTTCAATTCGTATGAGAAGCAAATATTCGGCAAGACCCATCCCATGGACGTCATACGGTGCGGCAATAATTACGGCACGAGCTTCGGGATGGCGGGCATGGAAGCCCTCGCGAACGTATTGGGCGACGAATGGATCGCCAAGGGCGTGCCGACAAACGCGGCTTATTTGTTGGCGGGGATATACCAATTGATGAACGCGAAAGTCGCCCGGGAATATGTCCTCAGCATTGACGGCAAAAGGATTGAAGGTTGGTTTATTTCGATTTTGGTGGCGAACACCCCTTGCTACGGCAAAGGCATGAAGCCCGCCATAAACGCGCACCCCGACGACGGCTTGCTGGACGTATATACCATTAAAAACACCAACAAAGGCAAATTGATGAGGAGCATCCCTTTTTATATCTCCGGTAATTACCGCAAAATCCCCGACCTCGTAACGCATTACAGAGCCAAAAAAATAGAACTGTCCTCCGATACGACCATGTGCATGAACGTGGACGGGGAACATTTCTACGGGACTTCCATTGACTATGAGGTAATACCCCGCGCCATCCGCTTCGTGTGTCCGGAAGGGATCGACTTGGCGAAGCTGCCCTTGCTGTACGGCAAACCGAAGGAGGGCCTGCGCGGGGATTAAACCACTTTAAACTTATGCGCGAAGAAGAACGGTATCCTCGCCTGGGTACCGTTTATTTTTGCTTGTAATAATAATTTAATCGATTTAAGAAACGGCATGGGGGCCATGACGAGCGGGTTTACCTTCATAAGGTGACACAATGCGTTGGTGGTGGCGCAAAGGTCGTTGCAATGCCCGCTGAAGTAGACGTTCTTTTTGCCGAGGCGGGACGTTAACGCCTCCCCCGCTTCCTTGATCGCGCACTTGCCCACGACCAGGACGCGGCCTTGGATGGCGTCGATGGTTTCCTTTTTATACCCCTTGCCCATGACGATGGTGAAACCGCTCCTGCCGCCGTAATCGTACGCCAGGATTTGCAAGAGGGTAAGCGGATTATTTTGGCAGCCCTCACGGCAGGTGCGCTCGGTGCCTTTGATAATCGTCACGTCCGACGGGAATTGGGGGTATAAATCCCACGGATAGGGTTGATCGGGCGAGCCGATATCCCCGATGACGTCAACGTCCGCCATGCTTTCCACGCCGTTTCCGTACCCGCGGTCAAGGGCGATCTTTATATGGTGGGCGTCCGTCGGCGTAAGGCCGAATAGACGGAGCCCGCATAAATCGGCGGCCAATACATTCGTACTGCCGATAAGCACCTTAAAAGGGACGACGCATTGCTCCGCGAAGGCCGTCACGGGATAATGGCCGTAAATCGTGCCTTCCACGCCCTCAATCAACGTAAAATCGGGTCGGATATGCCCCATCATATCGGCCAGCTTGTGCGCCAAGTTGTAATTATGGTCGGCGCGGCGGTCGGCGGGCTGGGGAAAGGCCCATTGGTTCTTTACGCCCAGCGTAATGCCCGCCATGGAGTGGGTCTTGAGCTTGGGTAAATTGATATACAGGTTTTCGCTTGCGCGGGCGATGAGGTTGTCCGCCACGAATTTTGGGATGCGGAAAGCGGTTTCGGTATAGTCGTTTTTGGTTTCGTTTTTCATTTTATCGTTTTTGAAGTTGACGACTTCGTTTTTTTCCTCATCCAAATAAACTTCCTTTACGCCGTATTTTTTACAAACCTTGCTGTACCCCGTCAGCGCGAAGACCATGCGCGTAAAATTGCTTTGCGTACAATTTTCGAACAGATAAATATTCCGCGCGCCGTTTTCCCGCCAATAACGGATCACCGCTTCCACCACTTCCACGCGGGTATGGGTATAAGGCTTGGAATCGATGGCGTTGGGTTTTATGTAGACGTCGCCGCTCGATTTAAGCAACGCCTTACCGCCCGCGGCGTCGAATATTTCCGCTACGGCGGCGAAGGCTTCGTTTTTCATTTCGGCGGAAAGGGGGAGGAATTTCGTGAACGGTTCGGACTGATGCGGGGACTCCAGTTTTTTTACGATCGCGACCGCGGGTTTAATTGACATGGGGTATCGTCCTTTCGCAATTGCGCGTCCGGCAATTGCTATGATGGGGAGATTATACTACAATCAAGTTTATGCGCGATACATTCCTATTCCTAAGAAACCTAAAAGGCAACGCGAAGGTGGCTGTGCTGGCGCAGCCTTTATGGGGCGTTCCCTTTAATTTATTTACTCCCTTCGCCACGATCTACATGTTCTACATGGGCGTGACGGATATACAAATCGGGCTGATGCTGGCCGTCGCGCGCTTCGTGCAAATGGGGCTGGCGTTCTTCGGCGGCGTAATCACCGACAAGTTCGGACGGCGGCTGACCAACTTTGTAGGCGATTTAATCGGTTGGTGCTTGCCCGCGCTGATATGGGCGCTGGCGCGGGATTTCCGCTGGTTTATGGCGGCCGCCATCGTCAACGGTGTGGTGCAAATCACTTCGGTCGCGTGGGAATGTCTGTGGATCGACGACGACGGCGACAACAGCGCGAAGATAACGCAAATCTACAACTGGATACATATCTGCGGCGTGATCGCCGTATTTTTTGTACCCATCGCGGGATTCCTCGTGGGCCGGTTCGAATTGATCCCCGTGGTGCGGGGCCTGTACGCGTTTGCGGTCGTTTCCATGACAGCGAAGGCCGCTTTGCTGTACGCGTTTTCACGCGAGACGATTCGCGGCAGGGAACGCATGGCGGAAACGAAGGGCGTACCGTTGATACGCTTGCTTTCGGGGTACCGCGAGGTGTTCGGCACGATTTTCCGTTCCGCCAAGATGCTGCGGGCGTTGGCGTTGCAAGCCTTGCAAAACACGACGCTCATGATCGCGTCTACTTTTTTCGCCCTCTACACCACGCAAAATTTGGGCTTAAACGAATCGTTCCTCGCGTACTTTCCCATTTTACGCGCGGTGGTGATGCTGGTTTTCTTATTTTTAATCCAAGGCAGGTTGTTAAAATTTAACCCCCACCGCGTCATGCTGTGCGGCATTTTTTCGTACATAACCGCCAACGCCGTCCTTCTGCTTGCCCCAACCGACAATTGGGTATGGATTGCCTTCTATGTATTCGTTGAGGCGTGCGGCGTTGCCTTATTGATTCCCCGCTTGGGAGCACTTGTCGCAAACGCCATCGAGCCGAAGGAGCGGGCGCGTATACGCGGTTTGTTTAACGCGGCAATATTGGCGCTGGTGAGCCCGCTGGCGTTCATTTCGGGGTGGTTGTCGGACATGAACCGGCGGTTGCCGTTTGTGTTAAATATCGGGCTGTTCGTGTTGATGCTCGCGTTTACGTGGGTAGACGCGTCGCGGAATAAAAAAACAAGTTAAACCGTTTGAATTTTTAGCGTAATTACGCTAAAATATTGTCGGAGGTGTAAAATATGAATTTAATCAGACCCGTATCCGATTTACGCAATCATTTCGCGGAAATATCCAAAACGGTCCACGAAACCGCCCAACCTATTTTCCTTACAAAAAACGGCTATGGCAATATGGTCGTCTTAAGCATGGAGGCATTCCAAAAAATGCAATTCGAAAGCGAAGTCTATGTAAAATTATTGGAAGCGGAACGCGAAGCGGAACACACAAATGTCAGATATTCATCCAAGGATATCTTAAACGCGGTTAAGGAAGCCATTGGAGGTTAAAAAATGTTCCGATTGGAATACTTACCGGCTGCACGGCACGACATGGTGGAAATCGCAAGGTATATAAGCCAAGAATTGCATAATCCTTCGGCGGCGGAACGTTTGGTTATGAAAATGATTGCATCCGCGGAAAACCTTACAGGATTCCCTTACATCAGTCCCATTCACCGTACCGTTAAGCCATTGGGATATGAATATCGGAAATTATTGGTTGACAATTACATCCTGTTTTATTGGATAGATGAAAGGACAAAAACCGTGACCGTAGCAAGGGTCATTTATGCCCGCCGTGATTATGAAAAGCTGTTATAAATAAAATCCCATTCAACCCAAGGAGCCGCCCATGTCCTTTAAAATCACCGCACCCTTCTCCCCCACGGGGGACCAACCCGAAGCCATCGCCGCATTAGCCGAAGGCTTCAAGCAAGGCAAGAAATTCCAAACGCTCTTGGGTGTCACCGGCTCGGGAAAGACGTTCACCATGGCGCATGTGATACAGGAATTGCAAAAACCCACGCTGGTGATGGCGCACAACAAAACGCTCGCCGCGCAGCTTTACAGCGAATTTAAGGAATTCTTCCCCGATAACGCGGTCGAATATTTCGTTTCCTATTACGATTATTATCAGCCCGAAGCGTATGTGCCTTCCACGGATTCGTTCATCGAAAAGGACTCCTCCGTCAACGAAGAAATCGACCGTTTGCGGCACAGCGCGACTTCCGCGCTTTTTGAGCGGAAAGACGTAATCATCATCGCCAGCGTGTCGTGCATCTACGGCTTGGGCGACCCGAGCGAATACAAGGAATTGATGCTGTCCCTGCGCACGGGTACGACCCGCGACCGCGACGACATCATGCGCAAGCTGGTGGAAATACAATACAACCGTAACGATTTGAACTTCCAACGCGGAACCTTTCGGGCGAGGGGCGATGTGTTGGAAATTTTTTTGGCAAACTCCGCGGATATGGCGATACGGGTGGAATTTTTCGGCGACGAAATCGAGCGTATCTCCGAAGTCCACGCGCTGACGGGGGACTTGTACCAATCGCTCAACCATGTGGTGATTTGGCCCGCGTCGCACTTTGTCACCGGCCGCGAACGCATGGAAATCGCCATCGAACGCATCGAGGCGGAACTGGCGGACCAACTTGTTTACTTGAAATCCCAGGACAAGCTGCTGGAAGCGCAACGGCTCCTACAACGCACAAAGTACGACATCGAAATGATGCGCGAAATCGGGTTCTGTTCAGGCATCGAAAATTACTCGATGCACCTTGCCGGCCGCGAATACGGCTCGGAGCCGCACACCCTTCTGGACTACTTCCCCGAAGACTTCCTGATTATCGCCGACGAATCCCATGTAAGCATCCCGCAGGTGCGGGGGATGTACGAGGGTGACCGTTCGCGCAAGAATACACTCGTCGAATACGGCTTCCGCTTACCAAGCGCGATGGACAACCGCCCCCTGCGCTTTACGGAATTTGAAGCGCGTATACCGCAAATGCTCTTCGTCTCCGCCACGCCCGCCGCGTACGAAAAAGCGCATACCGAATTGGAAGTGGAGCAAATCATCCGCCCCACGGGCCTGCTCGACCCGCCCGTATTCGTGCGCCCGATACGCGGGCAAATCGACGACTTGATCGGCGAAATTAACGCCGTCGTTGAAAAAAAGCAAAAAGTCCTCGTCACCACGCTAACCAAACGCATGGCCGAAGACCTTACCAATTATTTGAAGGAAACGGGGATACGCGTACGCTACCTCCATTCCGAGGTTATTACGCTGGAACGCCTGGAAATCATCCGTGACTTGCGCATGGATGTTTTCGACGTGCTGGTGGGAATCAACCTCCTGCGCGAAGGGCTTGACCTCCCCGAGGTTTCTCTCGTCGCCATCTTGGACGCGGACAAGGAAGGCTTCCTGCGTTCGGCTACGTCCCTTGTGCAAACCATCGGGCGCGCGGCGCGCAACGCGGAGGGGCGCGTCATCATGTACGCCGACAACATGACCGACTCCATGACCTACGCCATCGGCGAAACCAACCGCCGCCGCGCCATCCAAGAAGCCTACAACGAAGCCAACGGCATCACGCCCGCTACGATCATCAAAAAAGTACACGAACGTATACGACTGACCGTCGCCGCCGAACCTACGACCGTCACCTTAAAAAAAGACCCCGAATCCATGAACCGCGAGGAATTAACCAAGGCCATCAAAAACGTGGAGAAGCAAATGAAGGGCGCGGCCGCGGAATTGCAATTCGAACGCGCGGCGGAGTTGCGGGATGAATTGCTTAATCTACGCAAGTATTTGTAAAAAATTGTTATAACGATTTATATAACCTAACAATAGAATTTAATACTATCAATAACAAAATGTTTTTTCCATTCGTTACAAATTACAAAAAAATGAACGGAAATAATATCCAACAATTCATATAAATCGGATTTTGGAATTTTGCCGTTATTGTTGGCAACGATACATCTGCCTTTGGATGTAAGCCATATTTTTGTGGCATTTGGGGAAGGTTTTCTTTTTGATACATGGATATGCAACGGTTCATCATTTTCGTTTGACCAAAAGAAAATTCGATAACCGCCTACCCTAAGCAGACTGGGCAAATTTTATCCCCCCTTGTTCGGCATAACGATAAATAAGGTGGGCATGATGCTTAATAAGCTCTTCAAAAAAAAGGATTTCATTATGGGTAAAGCCTTCGCGTTTAATCCATGTGATGGTTGGAAGCACACAACGAGCCGTATCGAATCCGGTACCCGTGGGACGTTCGAAATGGATTTCGATTTCTTTTTGTTTATTACGATCAATAATTTGCGAATGAAGAATTTCGGTTTCATCCGCCAACGTAATGTAAGGATATAACATGGAATCACCCCATAACGATTTTTGGTATAATAACACATCAACGCATGATTTTACATATTTAACCCATACTAACCGAATGGATGTGACACGATGCCCATCATCGTTTGGCTTGTATATGCCTTTATCATCGGCTTGTTATTCGGTTCGTTCGCTAATGTCGTGATTTACCGCCTTCCGCGCGGGATGAGCATTGTTGCGCCGCCTTCGGCGTGTACAGCGTGCGGCAAACGGCTTTTGGCCTTCGATTTAATACCGGTCGCAAGCTGGTTGGCTTTGGGGGGGCGTTGCCGGTATTGCGCCGTAAAGGTGAGCGTGCGTTATCCGCTGGTGGAATTGGCTTGCGGTGTTTTATTTACGTGCATGGTGTTTTATACGCCGTCTTTGTCCGCGGTTCCGCTCGCTTTTTTGGCGTTTTTGCTGGTTTGTGTTAGTATGATTGACATAGACACGCGGGAAATCCCGAACGGGTTGCTTATCGCGGGGGCGATCGCCGGAGTTGCTTGGGTAACTTCGGCACAATTTGTTCCGAAGTTGTTCCCCCTCGCGCCGTCGTGGTACGAGGCGTTGATCGGCGCGGCGTTGGGCGCGGTATTAATCCCGTTGATTTCGATACAAAGGATCGGGCTTGCTTTTAATAAAAAGCCGTTGGCCGTTTTTATGGAAAACAGTTTCGGTTACGCGATATTGGCGGCGACGATCGGGTTATTTGTGGGATGGCAATTAATGATATTTGTATTTTTTTTATCGTTATATTTGTTTGCCATGGCGGTATTGCCATTTGTTATAAAAAAGAAAAGAACGGACATGCCATTTTCCCCGTTTCTATCTGTAAGCGCATTAATCGCGGTTTGGTTCGGCCGGCAAATTTTACATATCTTTGGGATAGGGTGATGACATGAAGAGAATCCTATATAAAGCCGTTTGCTTTTTGGTAACATTCGTACTTATGGCCGGGGTATTCCCGCCAATAAAAATCGGCGTTGAGGCAAGGACGGACAGACCCGCTTCCGCGTCGCACCAAATGCGCGGCGTGTGGGTGACGTCGGCGTACAACTTGGATTGGCCGTCGCGCCACGGGCTTACCGCCGCGCAAATCCGCACCGAAATCGACGATATCCTTACCCGCTCCGCCGCCCTCGGGCTTACCGCCGTATTCGTGCAGGTACGCCCCGCGGCGGATTCCTTGTTCCCGTCGGAAATATTCCCGTGGTCGGCGGCTTTCACGGGTGTGGCGGGGCAAGTACCCGCTTTCTACGCGAACGGCGGCTTCGACCCGCTGGCATATTGGATCGAACGCGGCCACGCGCTGGGCATTGAGGTACACGCTTGGCTTAACCCCTTCCGCGTAACGCATCGCTCCCAGCGCATCACAGACCCACGAGACCTCCCTGTGAACCACCCCGTACGAATAAACCCCGGCCTCTCCATCGCGCATGACAACGCGCTTTTCCTTGACCCCGGCAACCCTGCCGCGCGTCAACTGATCGCCGACGGTGTGGCGGAAATCCTGCGCAACTACCCCACGATCGACGGCATCCACTTGGATGATTACTTCTACCCGAGCCGCAATTTTCCCGATGATGCCACTTTCCAACGATATGGCGGCGATTTCGACGATATACACGATTGGCGACGCGACAACATCAACCAATTGATACAACTGTTGCAATCAACCGTACGTGAAATCAACCCCCGCGTACGCTGGGGCGTTTCCCCCACAGCCATATGGATGAACGCCGAAAACGACCCGCGCGGCTCCCAAACGCGCGGATCGGAATCCTTTCACAACGCCTACGCCGACACCCGCCGTTGGGTGCTGGAGGGTTGGGTCGACTACATCGTACCGCAAATCTATTGGACGATCGGCTTTGACGCCGCTTGTTACGACCGCGTCCTTACATGGTGGGAAGGCGTGGCGGAAGGCACGGGCGTGGATTTGTATGTAGGCATTGCGCCGTACCGCGAAATTACGCGGAACACCGACAGCCGCTTCACCCATTGGACGGAGGGCGAGATATTACGCCAACTGGAACGTAACAGCCGTTCAAACATTGTAACCGGAGCGATCTTCTTCCGCGCGGCGCACCTCAACGGCACGCTCGGCAACCATATCGGCAATTTCTATTCAAGCACGCTTTCGGGTAACTTCCCCGACCGCGTCCCCACCCCACCCCACGACGCGCCCAGCCGTACCATGACGCGCCTTTCCGTGGCGCAACCCCTAAGCAACCGCACCGTCGTCAACGCATCGAACTGGAATTTCTTCGGTACGGCCGTCCCCGGCTTACCCTTGCACGTTAACGGCATCGAGGTCACCAACCGCACGGAGGAAGGCTTCTTCAGTATTTTCCTCCCCCTCGTGCGCGGCGCGAATACGTTTACCTTCACCCAACCCGGGCAAGCCGATGTGGTGCGCGTAATCACTAACAACGCGCCCACAGTCACCCCCGCGGCCACCATGGACACCCCCGCCGTCACCAACGTTTTCCCCGCCACCGACGAATGGGCGCAACGGGGCATGGCGGTAACCCTGCGCGCCACCGCCCCCGGGGGCGCAACCGTTACGGCAACCATCGGCAACCAAACCATCCAAATGACGCAAACGAACGAAAGCCTGATAAGCACGGCCAACCGTATCTACGCGGCTTCCTTTACCGGGCAATTTACGCTAAACACACCCGCCGAAGCCAACGCCATCACCGACTTGGGCCGCGTGACGTATACCGCAACCTTTAGAAATCAAACCTTTACCGCAACATCGGCGGCACGCATCCGCCAGCTCGGGCCCGACGCGCCGTTTTTCGCGGAGGTTACCGACGAAGGCATATGGGGCTTCCCCAACGCGTCGGATTCGGGCGGTTCGCATTGGATGTACGTACAAGGCCAAACCGACCGCGTAACGGCCATCACGGGTAATTGGACGCGCCTCGCTTCGGGTATATGGGTGCCGGCTTCCGGCGGTTGGACGCGCCTTGCGTCGGGTATGTGGGTACTCTCCTCCGGTGTCCGCACCTTCCAAGCCTCCGCCGAAACTTTAAACGAATGGTTCCCGCCGTTGTCCCTGCCGGGCAGGGGTATTTTGTCCGAAGGGCGTTATATCATCGGCGAAGCCGAGGACCGCATTATTTGGAACGCCCCTCTTTTTCCCGGTGTGTTTGCGGACTTTGACGGGAGCGAATTAATCGTGACGCTTGGGATGCAACACTACGCCCCGCCGATTTTCCTGCCCATCGGTGAAACGTTCTTCGAAGGCATCCGCATCGGCGAACACCACGGCGCACCCGCGTATTTTATGACACTCCGCGAAGATGCAATCCTTGAAGGTTTTTATGTAGAATTCGATGAATACAGCGGTGAACTGCATCTCGTATTACGTAAGCGCCGCCCGCTGACGCCGGGTAACTTCCCGCTGGCGGGCTTCACATTTGTGCTGGACGCGGGCCACGGCGGCAACGATTCCGGCGCGATTGGCCCGATGGGTGCGGAACACGCCGAAAAGCACATCGTAATGGACGTAACCAACCTGCTGGCCGAACGCTTGGAAATGCTGGGCGCGGAAATCATCCTAACGCGCAGCGGCGATTACCGCGTGGAATTGGCGGACCGCCCCATGGTCAGCTTCCACGCCATGCCCGATATGTTTATCTCCATCCATTCCGACTCCACCGCCGAAACCACCAACGCCGCCAACATCCACGGGCTTACCGTGTGGTACCGCAACCCCAACTCCCTGCCCGCCGCACGCGCCTTCCAGCGTTCGCTTCGATACCTCAATCCCCTCACCAACCGCGCCAACCAAGTCAACCAGCAAAACTTCCGCGTATGCCGCCCCGTGTGGACGCCGTCGATCCTGATGGAACTCAGCTTCACCAATAATATAAACGACTTCGCGTGGCTGATTGACCCGCGCCGTCAAGTGGATATGGCATGGGGGATCGTGAACGCGGTGCTGGGGTATTACCGGTAGACGTTTAATATTTCTTCCAACATTTCCAAAGCCCCGCGGGAATCGAACTCCTCCAGGGCGAACACCGCCCTTTCCAGCAGATCCTCCCCTTCCCGGCCGAAGGAAAACTTCAGCAAGGGCTTGGCGATATCGAGGGCCGCGATGGTATCGTAGCTTTCGGCGGCTGCTTTTATGTTTTCAATTTTCGTCAGAAGGGTTTCCGTGTCGATGGGTTCCTTTTCCGCGACGGGTTCCTTTGCCAGCGCGGCATCCAGGTCATCGATAAACCCGATGATCGATTCCCTGAAAGCGGGATAATTCTCGTTGCAAAACGCCTTGCCGTTGTTGAGCGCGGCGATTTCCAACCTCCCCGCCGTGGCGGCGATTTCCGCCGCGCCGATGCTGCGGGTTACGCCCTTAAGCCCATGCACCTCGATGGCGAAGCCTTTAAGGTTGCCCGCCGCCAAATAATCGTCCATCTTCTTGACGGTGGACGGCATCAAACGCGCGGATAAACGTACCGTATCCTCGTACACTTCATACATCCCTCCCAATACCGCCAACGCGGCGGAAACATCCAATCCCTTTAACGTACGCAAAGCGTCGATCAATGACGACGCTTCTTTTGGAGGGGTATATAAAGCGGCCGCTTGCAAACGCGCCGCTTCGATCACGTCGGAGGGTTGCTTGTCACGCACGAGTTTATTAAGCACTTGGTTAAGCTGGCGCGTGTCGATCGGTTTGGAAATGAATTCGTTAAACCCGTTTTGGAAGAAGATGTCCGCTTGCCCCGCCAAGGCGTTCGCGGTCAACGCCACGATGGGTTCCTTATACCCGTATTCGCGCAATTTGACGGTCGTTTCGATACCGTCCATACCGGGCATCATATGGTCCATGAAAATGATGTCGTAAATATTGCCTTCCACTATCTTTTGTACGGCTTCCTCACCGCTCATCACCTTTTCGATTTTGAGCCCGTAGGGCTTCATCAAGCCTTCGGCTACATACAGGTTGGGCTCCACGTCATCCACGATCAGCACACTCCCGTAAGGCATGGGCTCGCGTATGATTTGTCCCTTTTCCTTCCTTCCCATTTGTACCATGCGGAATTGCCGTATGTTTTCGGCCATTTCCTTACCCAGGACCGCGTCGTCCACACTCTTTTGCGGCAGCCTGACTTCAAAATACGAACCCTCGCCGTATTCGCTTTCCACGCGGATCGTGCCCTTCATCATCTGTACGAGGCGCTGCGTAATGGCCATACCCAAGCCTGTACCTTCGATACCGCGGCTTGTCCCTTCCTCGAAGCGCGAGTATTCCTCGAATAATTTTTGCAATTGGCTTTCGCTCATACCGATACCCGTATCGCGTACGCCCAGCACGAGCATCGTGTACTCCCCGCCCGCCGCGTCGCACGCCATGGGTTCCGAACTTATCGTGAACGTTACCGTCCCCATGTCGGTGTATTTGAAGGCGTTGGACAGTACGTTGTTAAGGATTTGCCTGATGCGCAATCCGTCGCCGATCAACTTGGCGGGGATGCTTTCGTCCGGCAGTACCTTAAAAGCGATGGGTCTCGATTCAATGCGCAGCGCGTTAAGGTGGGCGGAATCGCCGATCAATTCGGCCACATCGTAGGGTGCGGGCAGTATGTCCATCTTGCCCGCTTCGATCTTCGAAAAATCCAATATATCGTTGATGATACCCAACAAAAGGTTGCCGGAGTTGTATATCTTGTTCAAGCCTTCCTTGATATCCTCGCCGAGCGAATAGTTTTCCATCAGGATTTCCGTCACGCCCAGGATGGCGTTCATGGGGGTGCGGATTTCGTGCGACATACTGGCCAGGAAGGAGGACTTCGTTTGGCTGGCCATTTCGGCTTCGGTGCGCTGCTTGATTAAATCCTGCACATGGGTGATGTTTTGCACCACTTCTATGAAACCGGAGATTTGGCCGTCCAGGTCCTTCAATACCTCCACGTCGGCTTGGAAGGAAAGTCCCCCATGTTCGAAGAACGTTTGCTTTAAGCCGCGTTTGGCGCGTTCGACGCCACATTCGTCTGTGCCGCATATTTTCGTATCCATTATCTTGCAAGGCTGTCCGATCATATGCTCCATGGCCGTATCCGCGAACATGCACAAGGATTTGTTGGCGAACGTCCAATTCATGTCCTTGTCGGTGACCGACACGATATGGGGTATCGCGTCCAATATCGACCTGTACCAATGGGCCGTTTCCTTCAATTTATCCATCAGGGCGTTTTGCTCGCGCATATCCTTCGTATAGCCGATAACGATTTCTTGGTCCTTGTATACCGAACGCACGAGCGTGACATCGGCGGGGATCATGATGTCGTCATCGGGCATCTTGTGCATCCAATCGAACCGGACGATGCCCTCCTCGAAGGCTTGGTGTACGAGGGCCACCGCTTTCTCGTCGGAGCGGCGTCCGCAGGGCTGGTACTCGGGCGAGCAACATGAAATAAACCGCTCGATGTATTCCTTTTTATCCTTAAAGCCGTACAGCTTAACACCTGCCATGTTGCAATCGATCGTACTCAAGTCCCTGTCCCATATCTGCGCGCAAATGGGCGAAGTATCCAACATGAGGAGCGAGCGTTCGTGCGCTTCGTTCATACGGTTGATCATCGCGCTGCGGCCTATCTCGTTAACCATCATCAGGCTGATGGAGCGCAGGATCGTCAATTCCTCCGGTTCGAACGCGCGCTCCTTGCTTAAATCGTCCACGCTGAAAAAGCCCCAAAATTCATCATCCAGGAAGAGGGGCAAGATAACGACCGACTTAACGCCGTACTTGCCTAGAAAAATCCGTTCATTTTCCGAAAGGCTTGAAACGAAGCCGCCCGCGTATTCACCGCGCGCGAAACATTCCTCCCATTCCGGAAACGCCTTGGCTGATATCTTTAAATCCTTGAACTCCGCCTTTACCGGGTCATTTTCGTCATCAAACCACCCGTAAGCGTATGTATAGAACAATTCGCCGTTGATCCTTTTGTTGCGCCAGATATGCACACGGTCGGCCTCGATGGAACGGCCGACCAGCTCCATCCCTTTTACCAGCGACGTTTCGTTGTCGCTTTTATTTTCGGACGCGAGGAGTAAAGCGGCGGCGCGGTTCACGGCTTGCATCAGCCGATCCCGTTTAAGCCTGTTGGTGATGTCCGTCGAATGGTTGACGTGGAGCTTCCTCCCGTTTTCCAACACGATAAACGTGTCGGTATTTCGGTACAACCGTTTTGTCAGCGAATTCTGTTCCACCCACACGATCTTCCTGTCGGGGTCCTTCTCCAATTGGTGGCAGGCGCAACCATCGCACCGCTTGCTTTGCCCTTCTTGGAAAACCTCATAGCACTTTTGCCCGACGGCATCGTCCGACAGGTTAAAGTGCTTCTTTATCGATTCGTTGAGGAACAGGATCGTGTTGTCGTCCGGGTCGGACACAAAGATAAGCGCGTCAAGGTTATTTAATATATTAAAGATGATTTCGATCGGAAGTTGGTTCATGTCTTTCATTGGAAACCTCCTGATGATATGTATACAATAGCCGATTTCCAATTCAAAACACCTAAAAAAGCTGATAAAATCGGTAAGAGCCGGCTATCATTTTCCGGTTTAGTCATTCATATAAATAAATCGCCCAATTCCCTTTTTCCGCTGCCATCCGCGCGGATTTCATAAATCATACTGTCCCTGGCGCCTACATAGTATATCAAATCGCCTTGTTGTGCAAAATATCCGCCGTTATTAATATTCCCCGCTGTTTCGCCGATAAGGGCGTTGTTAAGCCTCTCGCGAAGCGTATCCCTAATGGTTTCATTAATACGTCCGCACGCCGTAAGGAATAATACTAAAAACAACGCAAAGACAAACGCGATAATTTTCATTTTACGGAGCTTCATAATAATTCCCCTTAAACTTTAAGTTATAGGTTGACCACATTCATTGCAAGTTTTCCGCGTATAGCGGATTTCGCCGGTCGTGGGAGAAATAAGGTTTGTCCCGTCATAAATAAGTTCGCCCGGGATTAAGTTAACGCCGTCGACTTTATCCACCCATACGCCCGCGTCCCTGTGAATCGTTCCTTCGGGCGTTACCGTAAGAACGGAAAGGACACTCATTTTCTGCCCTTGGTGCATCGTTTCTCTAAAAAACATAATTTGGTTGTTTTCATAATAGATGAGGAGATTTGTCGGCAAATCAATTGCCTCACCCCCCTCAGGGCGCAAAGAGGAATAGCCTACCCATTCGCCCAACAACTCGATGAGATTAATCTCAACGGGTTGGATGCCGTCCGTAGAATGATTGCCGCCGTAAGCGGCTTGCGTTTTTATTGTTTGGCCACATTCATCGCAAATTTTCCGCGTATAACGGATTTCGTCGGTCGCGGGAGAAATAAGGTTTGTCCCGTCATAGATAAGTTCGCCCGGGATTAAATTAATGCCGTCGACTTTATCCACCCATACGCCCGCGTCTCTGTGAATCGTTCCTTCGGGCGTTACCGTGAGAACGGAAAGGACACTCATTTTTTGCCCTTGGTACATCGCTTCCCTAAAAAACATAATTTGGCCGTTTTCATAATAGATGCGGAGATCCGTCGGCAAATCAATTGCTTCGCCCCCCTCAGGGCGCAAAGAGGAATATCCTACCCATTCGCCCAACAGCTCCATGAGGTTAATCTCAACGGGTTCGGTGCCGTACATGAAATAATTGTCGTCGTCATAGCCGTTTGTGTCGCCGTTACTTGTATCGTCGCCGTTTGTGTCATCGCTGTTTGTATCGTCGCTATTTGTAATGTCGTCGTCATCGGAAGTGGCTTGCGTGCTGTCGGTATCATCGTTTGTGTTGTCATCATCTGTTGTATTATCGTCGGACGTACCCGATGTGTCGTTTTCGCTTGGCTGCGGGTCATTCGCTTGCGTGTTGTCGCCGGTATCGGCGTCACCAATGGAATCGTTAATCGCGTCGTTTATCCTGTCCGCGGTATTGTTGATCACGTTATCAACCACATTGCCGCAAGCCGCGAGGGATAACGAAAAAAGCAACACAAAAACGAACACGATAACTTTCATTTTATCGGGCTTCATCACAATTAATCCCCTTATTTTATATTTTTGATTCTCTTCGGAAACCTACGTCAAAAGTTGACCACATTCGCCGCAGAATTTTGTGCCCGCGTCGTTTTTCGCGCCGCATGAACCGCAAAATACCGGTCTATCCGCGTTGACGGTTGTGTTGTTTGCAACGGTACCGCTTTGCAAGTTGATGTTCATATTACTAAGTTTAGCGCTTGCTTTTTCCGCGATTGCCCCGATAAGCGGTAATTTAAGCTCTTTGTATAAAAGAGCCGCGACGGCGAGACCCGCAACGCACACCGTAAGGATAACACCGACAACAAACGCGAAACCTGCTAAAGACAACGCGATATCCAGCCTGCGCAAAGCGGCCCCATAATTATAGTTAAATATGGCTTGGATGGTGGTGGGGGTCGACGGCGTTATTATCCGTATAAGTATAATAAGCAAAAGGTCGATTGCCGCGCGCAAAATACCGACGGTAATCGCCGTACAGGCTTGGAAACTAACGAATTTGCTTTCCTTTTCCATAAAGAATATTGCAAGGGGAATTCCCCACGCTATATATCTTAAATAAGGAACCCACCAAATAATCGCCATAAGAGCAAAAACAAACAGTACAATAATGTTGGCGTCTATGCCAAGTGATGATTTGTGCGGTTTGATATTTGTTATTTTCATGATAAATTTTCCCCTTTAATTTTATTTGTTTTATATTAAGTTACGTAATATTTTTACGCCGTCGGCTTTCCGCAATTACCGCAGAATTTTATGCCGCCGGCAACTTCCGCGCCGCACCCGCAAACACGTTTTTCAAGGTTTGCAATTTCTAATTTGTTACCGCAATGGGCGCAGAACTTTCTGTCGGCCGCGCTTGGCTTACCGCAAGCGGAGCACACCAAGCCGCCCGGCGCGTCAGCCGGTTTTGCGGCTTCCAGCTTGCCGCCGCATTCGGCGCAAAACTTTCTGTCAGCCGCGCTTGCCTTACCGCAAGCGGAACAAACCAAACCGTCCGCCGTATTCGCGTTATTAATACGTTCAATCTCCGCTTTAACCTCGGCTATTGCTCTTTTATGCCCGTCTATCGCCGCGTAAAATTCGGCTGTACCTTCGTCTGCGGTTCCTGTTTCAACGTATTTTTCGTAATAATACGTACCGATTTTTGTAATAATAGCGTTTATCGCGTCTTGCTCGGTGCTTATTTTCGCGTTTAATTTATTCGTTTCGATCGCACCGTTTAACTTTTTTATTATTTCCATAGTTCAACCTCCCATAGACTCGGACGAACATACGTAAAACCCCGACAAACGCCCAAAAAGGGCGTCATCAAGCACGTCGTTAATTTCGCCGCGTATCACGCCCCTAACCAGGTCATTTATTTTATTCATTACAATCTTGTACCGCAACCACCGCAAAACTTTTCGCCTGCATTTATTTCCGACCCGCACGCGCATATAGTTACCTGCGGTTCTTGCACAACGGCTTTAACAATTTCTAACTTTGATCCACATTCGCTGCAGAACTTTCTGCCTTCTTCGTTTACGGCACCGCACGCACAAACAGGCCCGGTTACCGGAACCGGTACGGTTTCCAACGGACCGCCGCAATCGCTGCAGAACCTCCTGCCTTCTTCATTCACTACGCTGCATACACATGTAATCCCGTTGGCAATATACGGCGCGGCGGGTACCAAATTACTCCCGCAAGAACCGCAGAACGCCATTCCCGCCGGATGAACGGTTTTGCAATTGGCACACTCGATACCGCCGTTATGAACAGGACTGTTTTGTTTATTCTTGTTCATTAAACCCTTTGCCAATTCGCTGCCGACGCCAAACCCGACGCCCATGCCAAGACCGCTGCCAATAGCTCTGAGTGGCATAAAAATAACCCCCTTCTCTACATCTTATAAAGGTTTCCCGCATCCGCCGCAGAATTTTGTTCCCTTAGTATTCTTCGCGCCGCAATCACCGCAGAATAAAGGCTTATCCCCGCCTACGGCAGCGGGCGCACCCGGACGTGCTGCCATAACCGGTGCCGGCGCCGTGGCGTATACGGGCTGCGGAATGGGGTCCTCCTGCTGCCCTTTATTGAATAATTGCTTAAACTTCCCGGATAACCCGCACAGCTTGCCGTACAAGTCAAATGTGATAACGGTTTTCGGGGCTTCCTCCATATAGGAAACCATCATTTTAATCATGATATAGCTGTCTACGAAAGCGGTTTTTATGACGGACGCCACAAAGCACGCAATCAGGAAGGCGATAATCCCGTTCCAGCCCAGCAAACGGACAAACACAAGGCCGGAAAATAAGAAGGTAATCAACGTAGCCAGGATTACAACGACGATAACGATAAACGTGGTTTTTGCCGCGTCCTTTAAAAGTTTTTTCCAATTTTGCGCATAAATGACAACACCGTCGGCCGCACTCCTAAACGCGCCCTGCTCTTTCTTAAAGAAGGTATAACCCAAGCAACATTCGCCTATGTAGCCGAGGGCAATACCGATAAACATTTTACCCAAGCTAACGATAGCTGACATGCCGGGAACCAGCTTGCCCAATGTGTTTCCCACTCTTTCAAAACTGTTTTGGAGCTGTTTTACCGCGGCTTTAACCAATTTAATAACCGCGAAATACACGTTGGACGTGGCAAAGCGGTCTTTCACCATTTGTTTGCCGTACGCGACTTGATTATCGGGTACGCGCCCGGTTACGACGGCTTCGGTGATTACGGCAACATGCCCCGCCTTAACCAAAAAGCCTATATAGTGCCTGATAATAAAATTGACAAAAACCGTCGCGAACAGCCATATAAAGACCATGACAACGCCCACGCCCGCACTTTCGAACAGCCAGGCGATACCCATCAGCAAAGCGAATATCAAAATGGATACGACAACGGTCGCAAGGCCCAACAGCAACTTTGCCCAACAAAAGGGCATGGTTTTCTTAAATATTTCTCCCGGTTTCATTGTTATTGCCCCTTTTTTCAAATTTCGCACCGCGTTCGCCGCAAATTTAAAGGTCGGATGCGGCCTCTGTACCGTAAGTGCGGATACGTTTTTAGCTTCCGTATGTTTTTATTTTACCGTAAGCAGGGCAAACCATATAACTATGTCTTCTCCGGCGGTTCCTGTTTCGATGTACTTGTTACAGCAACGCCGCTTACTTTGTTAAACACCGTTAAAGTTTAAATTCCCCCTCTAAAATTTGCTTTATTTTTATTACACATTAAATATTTTCCATAATTATGCAAAAGTGCTTATGATTTCATTAAAAATTTCCATAACCGTGCCGGCAAGCCAATTCATAAACAAATAAATTAAGAAACCGGCAATTACGGCAATCAATATAAAAATTAAAGTTGCGCGGGCATAATTGCGTTTGTTAATATTTTTACATCCGCCGCAAGCCCAAACAATACAAATAAGCCAACCGATAACCGGAATGTTCATTAGCAAACCCGCACCCACATAACCGCCAACACCCATAAGCGCGTAGGGGCTTTCGGCGGGCGGCGGCTGTTCATTTGTGTAAACCGGCGGTGTTACCGATGACGCGATAGGTGAAACAGGTACTTCGGGTACGGCTTGTACTTGTGTAACCACCGGCACAGCCGCAACCGCCGCGGCTGTTGTTGTATGTACTGCTTGTGTCTGCGGAGCTTCCTGTGCGGTCGGTTTTTCACTATCCACAGGACTGCCGCATTCGGTACAAAAACGTTTGTCATCCTCGACTTTAGCTCCGCACGCGCTACAAAATGCCATAATAACCACACTCCATTTTATTATCATTTATTGGGGTAATGTTATCATCACGCAGCTTAATGTACCGTTCCAAGTTGGATGCATATGTTTCCGTCAATTTTGAAATTTTTTCCGTATTTTCATTATTATGTATTAAAGTTGGGGTTAATGTAAACGGTAACAACTTTCTTGTCAACATGAAAATTATATTTATAGTAATCCGTTTGTTTTAGCTACGGGCTAAGGACGGGTTTTGCCTTCCCTTAAGGAGCCTTCGGGTACCCATAATAAAACAAACGATTCAACGTAAAAAGGGTTAGCTTGCCATTGATATATAATGGCGGGCCAACCCTTTTTTGCTTGGGTGGTAATTTTATTTTTATAAATACCGTTCGGGGCTTTAGGTCAAGCCATCTCCCCATGTAGTCCCAACGCTGCTTTAAGTCCCAGTACCTGCACCAGCGCGCCGCGCAGCCGTTCGGGCGTTATCGTGCCGTCGTCGATCCCCTTCTTCAAACATAGGGCGGCGTTCTCCGCTCCGCCGGTGACCTTGATCATATCACACCCCGCGGCGATTGCCCGGGGAATATTGATGTTGGCCACGTTTTCGGCGATAACCACGCCGTTGAAGGAAAGCCGTTCTTTTAATAACGTGGTCGTAACCTCATATGACATGTTGGCGGGGAGCATGTCTTCCTCGTCGATGCCGGGGTTTGTTTTTTCCAGGTACGCGGGGAACAGGATGGGCGAAACCGTAACTGAGAACACGTCCGCTTCGATGCACGCGCGGTAGCCCGCGCCGAAGGTCGTTTCCCATTTTTCGTAGGGAAGGGTATTCATGTGGACGACAAGGTGGCTTTCGCGTTCGTCCACTTCGTCGCCGGGGAAGTTGGTGACGGACGCGGCCTTTCCTTCCGATTGCAAGGGTTTTATCAGCTTCGCACCCGTACGGCCGATCGGTTTAAACGGCCATTTATGCCCCGGCGTAAGCAACAGCAGCGCGATTTTTTCATCCTCGGCCATATCCGCGAGCGTACTGCCTACCCACAGGATATCCTCGTCGTTCAAACAGAACGGTTTTTGCGCTAAATGTTCCATTCCATTACCCCCCCATTGCCTTTTTTCTTACGTGAAATATAAGAGCAAATCCATAAAATGTCAAGTTTCGCCGCGGTTATTCCTGCCCGTACGGCCAATCGATGATCCCGCCGAAATCGTATACGCGGGTGTACCCCATATATATGAGTTTCCAGGCTGCCGTTTGGCTGCGTACCCCGCTGCGGCAATAGATAAGGATCAACGCGTCTTTATCGCCGAGCATTTCGTCCGCTTTGTATTCGATTTCATCCACGGGCAATAAGACGGCCCCGCGGATATGCCCCGCGGAAAATTCCGACATCGTCCGCACATCCAATATGACCGCGTCGGGGTATTCGTCCATCCATTCGCGGGCCTGTGCGGGGCTGATGCGCCTGTCGGCGGGTGTTGGGTCCATTTCGTTCTCCTCCATGTTCGCGTTGCAAGCACTCAAGGCCAGCAAGCATAATATAACCGATATCACCGTTTTGATCGTATTCCCTCCTTTCCATGCTATGCAGAAAATAACAAAAGGGGTATATAATCGGTTATATTATTCGGTGGATGTGTTTAAAACGCTTGAACCACAAAATTTGTTTACCGCACGGTGAATGTAGGGTATATGACCGTTGTCGTTATCAAATTGTCGGCGGTGATAATGATACCGGGATTATAGGTCCCGGAGGGTAACCCGCGGACGGGACGCAGGGTAAACGTACGGGTTTGACCGGGGTTAATGGGATTTCCCCAGGTTCTTGCTTGGTTCGGGGAGAGCGTCCAATTATCTACATCGGGTAAGGGTTCGAGGGTAATCGGTTGGTCGCCCGTGTTCGTTATGGCGATGGTTTGGAGCGGGCGGTTGCTGTAACCGGGGTTATGGGTGCCGAAATCGGGGTGCGCGGGGGTTGCGGTTATTTCCCATGTACCGATAGTAACGATAGCGGTGCTGTTCAGGTTGGGTGCTTGAGCCGAAGAAACGCGTACGGTAAGGGTTTCCGCGGTTTCATCGGAGGCGATGAACAGTACGTTGTCCTTCATTTCCGTATCGGCGTGGTTCGCGCCTTCCACCGTCCATATTATTTCCTGCGAGAGCATACCCAACCCCATTACCGTAGCGTCAAAGGTTACGGAGTTGCCCCGCGGCATGGTGCGGGACGAGGGGGATACGGTTACATAGGTGACATGATGCTCACGGGGTATAATCACGAAGCCGGGGGCGGGCCCGCCGGTGATATCGTCGCCTTCGGCGAAACCGGAAAGCTGATATATGGTGAAGGGCCCCGTATACTGGTATCCGGTCGTTCCTCCCGTATCGCTGTAATTACGCCCGTGCAGGGTTTTATTTTCCAAGTCAATATGTCCGTTAAATCGTATAAAACCCCAATCCCTGCCTTCCGGATTGTAAATAACCGAATGGCCCTGCATTTGGAATTCAAGGGTTTCCTCGTCAATGGTTAGGTTCCCGTAATAGGAGAACCTTCCGTCCAAGCCTCCGTCCACCGGGGTAACGTTGGCAAGTACCCGATGGTTGAAGCCGTCATGGTAAATCAACAGGTTTATGCCCCGCGGTCCAACCGTGCCGACTTGCCCGCGGGCTCCGCCCTCCGTTCCGGTATAGATGCCCTCCCATTCCCCCAACAGCGGCATAAATACATCCGCTTCCGCCATCCTATGGGGGCAGGCACTATGCCACCGGCCGTTGTAATAATAATAAAAATGGGTAGGCTCGCTCGGGAGGAAATAAATCGGTCCGAAGTTTAAAACAGGAAGGAGCAGCGTAAGCCCGTAACCCCTTACGGAGCCCATGCGGAGTATGATATTGCCGCCTATGACAAAGCATTTTTCTTCCGGGCATCGCGCGAGAATCCTCGTGCCCGTCTCCAGTCCGACCCCAAGATTCGCGAATACGGCATAGACCTGTATATACTTCAAAACGCTGAGTTGCAATCTTATGTCGGCGCAAAATTCGATTCTCGCGTTGAAGTCATAACTGAAATTATAATCAACCGTCCGCGAAAAGAAGGGATTGTTATTTATAATACCGAAATGAACTTCCATTTTGGAGTCAAATTGAACGTTTAATTCCCCGGTTGCCGTAACGCGTACGCCGAAGGGAATGGAAATCAAAACGCCTTTTATCCAAACATTAATGCTTGCGATTTCCAAAAATTCGTCAAAAGTGGTTCTCAAACTTGCCTCTATGTCCATGGAGGCTCCCGCCGTCATTTCCAATAAACGGATGTCCAGCCTGCCCCTCGAATAATGTATATCGTGGTTGACCACGGGACGGATAAGGTCCACCCGCCCGCTGATAGTGATTTCGGGGAGGTTGAATTCATCAAAACCGATAAAAAACAGGTTGTTGGGATTGCGCCCTACCGAAAGCCCGGGCATACCGGCAAATTCCTCGTTAATCACGATTTGCCCGCCCAAAGCCAATAAGTCAGCCTCAGCGGAGATTTCGAATTCATAGAATACTTCATCCAACGATTGGGGCGGGCGCGCTTGAATCAACGCGTACCCGTCAATTATCGACACGTCAATGACGTGTCCGCTCAAGCCGCCGGGGTTTGCTTCCGTGGCTTCGAAAACAAAAATATCACCCTGTGCCAGTTGCCGGATTCCATTTGTTTCATCGGATACATGGATAATGATAATGCCGTCTTCCTGCCATTCGTAACGGTATTCGGGCGGATTTTCGAATGCCTTTACGCCTTCACGGTAAGACGCTTGATAGAACGACTCATAGATTATATCTTGCGTAAAAATCTGTTCGGAGGGGGGTGGTTCCGGCGCGGGTGCCGGATTCGGGGTCGGTGCGGACGCCGCATCCGGGGTTAGGGTCGGGGCGGGTGTAACCTCTGTTGTATGTAACGGCATAATCACCGCGCCGTATATCGCATCGCTTATCGCGTCAGCGATTCTTCCGCAAGCCGTAACCATTAATAAAATCAAGCATAAAACCAACGCCGACAATGTACCTAACCGTTGTTTTCGCATGAACAAAACCCCCTTTTATATGAACACCCGTTTCTTTACACATCATATTGTCTAACAGGTTTTTTATCAAGCAGTTTTTCCGTTTATTTGCCATTCATTGCGGGATTGCGTATAGTAAACATTACGCTGCGATTCGGAGGAGTCATCTTTTGCTTAAAGCAATCAAAAATCACACGTTGTTCCAAACCTTTAAATCACTTGACCGCCATTCCAAGGCTGTGGTTTGGACGGAGCCTTTATGGGGTATCCCCTTCCATTTGTACATACCTTTTGTCGCGCTTTACAAGGCTGCGTTGGGGCTCAGCGATTCGCAAATCGGGTTGTTGGCTTCGCTTACCATGCTGGTCAGCATCATTTCCGGCTTGCTGAGCGGCGCGATAACGGACAAATTGGGCAGGCGCCTAACGACCCTGCTCGCCGACTTGTTGAGTTGGTCAGTACCCTGTTTGATATGGGCGTTTTCGCAAAACTTTTGGTGGTTTATGGTGGCGGCGTCCTTCAATGGTCTTTGGCAAATTTCGAATACCTCATGGAGTTGCCTGTTGGTGGAAAACGTCGAAAAGAAGCATGTCGTCAACGTATGGCAATTGATTTACCTTTCGGGGCAGTTGGTGGTATTTTTCGCGCCCTTGTCGGGGATGATGGTGCGTACCCTGGATGTAGCCCCCGCCATGCGGATATTGTATTTATTTTCGTTCTTTTCCATGACGGCGAAATGCACCCTGATGTACGGGTTCGGCGGGGAAACGGAACAAGGCAAACGCCGCATGGGGGAAACGAAGGACGCCTCGATTATTTCCCTGCTTGCCGGTTACGGCAGCGTAACGAAGCGTTTGTTAAGATCGAGGGAAATCGTTAAGGTAATGCTTTTTACGGTTTTTTTGACCATCGGCTCCACAGCGGTTTCCACTTTTTTTGGCTTGTACGCCACGCAAAATCTAGGGCTTCCGCGGGATATTTTGGCATATTTGCCTATCCTCCGGGCGGGGGTCATGCTTTCCTTTTTCTTTATACTGGTGCGTGTGTTGGATAAGGTATCGTTCAGGAAACCGGTTTTGGTCGGCATCACCCTGTTTGTAACCGGACAGATATTATTAATCCTTTCCACCCGTTGGGCGGGGACGGCGGCTATCTATCCCACCATTTTTATTTATATCGTATTGGAGGCTTTCGGGTTTGCGATGGTGTTCCCGCGGAGGGATTCACTAATGGCGATTATTATCAACCCACAGGAACGCGCGCGTATGACTTGCATTATCAACGCGCTTGTGACGGTCATCGTCATGCCCTTCGGCTTCATATCCGGTATCCTGTCGGGTATCGACAGGCGGATGCCCTTCGCCTTGGCCATCGTCATGATGGCGGCGGCTTTTACGCTGGTATTCTTCATTAAAATAAACATGCAGCAAAACGAAGAAATAAAGTTAGGTGACATAACAGAAGAAGACACAACATGAAAAAAATTGCTTTACAAATCCATCCGTATCTGCTACATTACCCAAGTTGTACAAAACCGCACGAAGCGGGTCACGCAAACGGGATTTATCCCTACCCCCTTCGGCGAGTACTTCCAATAAAATATAAGGAGGTTGTCATGCAAGCAATCATCGAAACCGGCGGCAAGCAGTACAAGGTAGCCGCGGGCGATACCATCTTCGTGGAAAAGCTGAACGCGGACGTGGGTACGGCTTATACCTTCGACAAGGTGCTGGGCTTGATCGACGGCGAGGAAACGGTCTTCGGCAAGCCGCTTGTGGCGGGTGCAAGCGTTTCCGCCACGGTCGCGGGCGAAGGCAAGGCGAAGAAGGTCATCATCTACAAGTACAAGGCTAAGAAGGGCTTCTATAAAAAGAAAGGCCACCGCCAACCCTTCACCCGCTTAAAGATCGACACCATCAACAAAAAATGATCGAAGCCGCCATCGGCCGCGACCCGTCGGGGCAGGTCACTTCCTTCGAAGTAACCCACCACGGGGACAGCCATGTATGCGCGGCGGTGTCCATGCTGGTGATTAACACGGTAAACAGCATTGAGGCGTTTACGCAAGCGGATTTTACCTGTGATTGCAATGAAGAGGAAGGCGGCTATCTGTCCTTCACGCTCAATACGCCGCGGGGGGAACCCATCGGCGGACAAGCGGGGCTGTTATTGGACGCAATGGTATTGGGGCTGGAAAGCGCAGCCGCCCAACACCCGAATGAATTAATTATGAAAGCGAAGTGATTCCCATGATCGCATTAAACCTATCTTTTTTTGCCCACAAGAAGGGCGTAGGCTCCACCCGCAACGGCCGCGATTCCAACGCTAAAAGTTTGGGCGCGAAGCGTGCCGACGGGCAGTTCGTGCTGGCGGGCAATATCCTGTATACCCAGCGCGGCACGAAGATCCACCCCGGCAACAATGTGGGCCGCGGTTCCAACGACAACCTGTTCGCGCTGGCGGACGGTGTCGTGCGCTTCGAGCGCAAGGGGCGGGACAAGAAGCAAGTGTCGGTTTACCCCCGCGCCGAAGAGGCGAAATTGGCTTAGATACAGGCCAAAATCGCATTTACCATTATCACCGAGTAAATTATTGGAAATCGCCGTGTTGGTATATATTGCTAAACACGGCGTTTTTTTGTATGCTTAACGTTAGGCAGCGAGGTGACCGAGCCATAAACAGGTACAAACATATAAAATCGATTGCACGAAAATCGGAAAAGAAGGGATAACCATGCTGATCGTACAAAAATACGGCGGTACGTCCGTCGCAAACGCCGAACGCATCCTGCGCGTGGCTGAGCATATCGTGGCATCCTACCGCGCCGGAAATAAAATGGTGGTGGTGCTTTCCGCCCAGGGCGATACCACGGATGAATTGATCGCCAAGGCGCGGGAAGTCAACCCCGACCCCGGCAAGCGCGAATTGGATATGCTCCTTGCCACGGGCGAACAACAGGCCGTCGCTTTGATGGCGCTGGCGATACATAGGCTGGGTGCGCCCGCGCTTTCGCTTAATGCCGTGCAAGTGGGCATTGAGGCGACTTCCTTGTACGGTAACGCCCGCATCAAGCGGATCAGGCCGGAGCGGATTTCACGGGCGTTGGAATTGAACAATATCGTCATCGTCGCGGGTTTCCAGGGGGTTAACCGTTACGGTGACGTTACCACGCTGGGGCGCGGCGCGTCGGATACGACGGCAGTCGCCTTGTCGGCGGTATTGGGCGCGGATTTGTGCGAAATCTATTCCGACGTGGACGGTATTTATACGGCGGACCCCCGTATCGTGCCAAAAGCGAGAAAACTATCGTGCATCAGCTACGACGAAATGCTGGAGCTCGCATCGATGGGAGCGCAGGTATTGCATAACCGCGCCGTGGAAATGGCGAAACGCCACCGCGTCAAGCTGGTATTGCGCTCCGCTTGGCATTTTGATACCGAAGGTACGGAAATCAAGGAGGGATCGTCCATGGAAAAATTAATGTTCAGCGGATTGGCCATTGACCGCGACGTGGCGCGGATCAGTATAATGGGATTGGTCGACAGGCCGGGGATCGCGTACCATGTATTTTCGCTCTTGGCCACGCACAAGATTTCCGTTGATATCATCTTGCAAACCGCGGGGAGCGATAAAACGAAGGACATCAGCTTTACCGTACACCAAGAGGACTTGGGCACAACACTTGATGTGTTGGAAGCCAACCGAACCGCCATCGGCTTCGAAAAGGTGACCCACGACACGGGTATGGCCAAGCTCAGCATCATCGGCGCGGGCATGACCACCAACTTCGGCGTGGCTTCGGCGATGTTTGAGGCCCTTTATGAGTGCGGCGTAAATATCAGTATGATTTCGACTTCGGAAATAAAGATAACGGTATTGATCGAGGAAAGGTACGCCGACAACGCCGCCGTCTGCATCCACGAAAAATTCGCGCAAATTATGAATGAATAAATGAGGTATCCTTTATGAAGCCTTTCACCTGCGCCGTAGTGGGCGCGACCGGCATGGTCGGTAAATCGTTTTTACAAATATTGGAGGAACGGAAGCTGCCGATTACGGAATTGCATTTGTTCGCCTCCGCCAAGAGCGCGGGGACGGAAATCGTTTTTGACGGTCAACCATTGACCGTTAAGGAATTGTCCCCCTCGTCGTTTGACATCGGGATCGATATTGCCCTGTTCGCCGTCAGCAACGGATTAAGTAAAATTTACGCGCCCATCGCCGCGAAAAAGGGTTGTATCGTGGTGGATAATTCCTCCGCGTGGCGGATGGACCCCCAAGTGCCGCTCATCGTCCCCGAAGTTAACGGCGGGGAACTTAAAAACCACAACGGCATCATCGCCAACCCCAATTGCTGCGCTTGCCCCGTGGTCGCCGCGTTAAAACCCCTGCACGACGCTTTCGGGTTAAAACGGGTGGTGATTTCCACGTACCAATCCGTTTCCGGCGCGGGTGTGGGCGGGTGGAAGGATTTGGATGCCACGTTAAAGGGGGAAGCACCGAAGCACCTCCCCCACCCCATCGCTAATAATCTAATCCCGTTTATCGGCACGTACGATCCCGATGACGGTGGCTACACCGGCGAAGAGATCAAACTCATGGCCGAAGTGCGCAAAATCCTCAACCTACCTGATTTACTCATTACCGCTACCTGCGTACGCGTACCCGTGTATGTGGGGCACAGCTTGTCGGTCAACGTTGAGTTGGTTAAGTCATTTGACTTGGAACATGTGCGCAACCTATTAACAAACTCCTCGGGCATCGCTTTCGGCGACGACCCCGCGCAAAACCGCTACCCCATGCCCATCATCGCGGCGGGTAACGATGCCGTACACATCGGGCGGCTGCGCAGGGACGAAAGCCTTAAAAACGGTTTGAATATGTTCGTCGTGTGCGACAATATCCGCAAGGGCGCGGCAACCAACGCCGTGCAAATTGCGGAGGGGTTGATTTGTTAGCCGTTCGCGGCTTTTTTTAGCGCATCTGCTTTATCCGTTTTTTCCCAAGGCAGTTCCACATCCGTACGCCCGAAATGCCCGTACGCGGCGGTTTGCTTGTATATCGGCCGGCGCAAATCGAAGTGCTTAATAATCGCGGCGGGGCGCAGGTCAAAGTGTTCGTTGACCAACGCGGTGATTTCGGTATCCTTTATTTTACCCGTACCCTTGGTGTCAACGAATACGGAAACGGGCTTCGCAACGCCGATGGCGTAGGCGACCTGCACCTCGCAATGCTTGGCCAATTCCGCGGCAACGATATTTTTGGCGATGTAACGCGCCATATAACACGCCGAACGGTCAACCTTGGTGGGGTCCTTACCGGAGAACGCGCCGCCGCCGTGGGACGCGTAGCCGCCGTAGGTATCCACGATGATCTTACGTCCGGTTAGGCCCGCGTCGCCCACCGGCCCGCCGATGACGAAACGCCCTGTGGGATTAATGAAATATTTCGTGTCCGCGCTAAGCATATCCGCGGGGACGACGGGTTTGATGACATGCTCCAGCATGTCTTTTTTTATTTGTTCAAGCGTTACGTCGGGCGAATGTTGGGTGGAGAGAACGACGGCCGTCACGCCCATGGGTCGGTTATTATCGTCATACGCTACGGTTACTTGGGTTTTGCCGTCGGGACGCAGGTATTTAAACGTACCGTTCTTGCGGACTTCGGTCAAGCGGCGCGAAAGCGCGTGGGATAAGGCGATAGGTAACGGCATGAGCTCCTTCGTTTCGTCGCAGGCGTAGCCGAACATCATGCCCTGGTCGCCCGCGCCGGTGTCGTTATTGCCTTTTTCGCCGCGCGTTTCGAGCGCGTCGTCCACCCCTTGGGCGATGTCCGGTGATTGTTCTGATAGCGACACGAGCACCGCGCAGGAATCCGCGTCGAAGCCCATGTCCGTCCCCGTATAACCGATATCGCGGATCGTATCGCGGACGATTTTCTTAATGTCCACGTAGCATTGGGTCGTGATCTCGCCCATGACGAGTACCAAACCCGTGGTGGTCGCCACTTCGCACGCCACGCGCGCCGCGGGGTCCTTCGCCAAGATGGCGTCCAGCACCGCATCAGAAATTTGGTCGCACATCTTGTCGGGGTGACCTTCGGTTACGGATTCCGATGTAAACAAATGCATTTTATTTCCTCCTTTTTTGTCGTAAAAAAATAAGCCCCTTCAGGGCTTTTTGTTCTATACATCTTCCGATTACGATAAAACGTAATCGGGGGAATTAGCACCATGTAACGCGGACGTTTTCGCTTTACTGGTTGCCGGGTTTCGCAGGGCCCTGATCCCTCCACCTCTCTGGATGCGTATGAAGTTGTAACACCTATATTACCAAACGAAATCCGATTGTCAATCATTATCTGCGGGGAATCAACGGCAATCGAAAATTACGATCAAAAAAACGTTGCAAACCTTACCATTACATGCTATAATCACAAAGATGACGATTTTGACGCGACGGAGTGGGTGCAAACCCACTCTTATATTTTACCCGAGCTTGGAAGGGGACCGCGGATGTCGGAAAGAATACAAGCCCTGACCGAAATGCTGACACCCGTAGCGCGGGAAGCCGGAGTGGCGTTATACGATATCGAAATGGTTAAAGAAGGCGGCGAACGTATATTACGCCTTTACATCGACAAAGAAGCGGGGGTAAACCTCGAGGACTGCGAACGGGTCAGCCGCCTGGCCGAAGCCGTGCTGGACGAGCATGACCCGATACCCGAAGCCTACGCGTTGGAGGTCAGTTCCCCCGGGATTGAACGAAGGTTAAACAATGACGGCCACTTTGCGCGCTACATCGGGCATAACATAAGGCTCCGTCTGTACGCCCCCGTGGAAAACCGTAAGAATTACCGGGGCAAGCTCTTAGCCTACGAAAACCGCGTAATCACGATCGAAACCGAACCCGACCGCCAAAGGCAATTCCCGCGGGAAGCCGTAGCGGCTTGCAGGTTGGAAATATTCGAGGACTAAGGCAAAATAAAAGGAAGGAACATACCACATGGTTAACGGCAAGGAACTGATAGCGGCAATCGCGCAAGTCGCACACGAAAAAGGCATCGATAAGGAAATCATCTTCGAAGCGATCGAATCGTCGCTGGTTTCGGCTTGCAGGCGGCAGTTCGGCCAACAGGCCAACCTGCGCGTGGTTATCGACCGCGAGGACGGCAAGTACGTCGTAATCGCGCAGAAAACCGTTTCCCCGGAAGTCGAGGACCCGATTTTGCACATATCGTTGGAAGACGCGCGTAAGATCAACGCGCAATACGAATTGGAAGACCTTGTGGACATCACCGTCACACCCAAGGATTTCGGCCGCATCGCCGCGCAAACCGCCAAGCAGGTGGTTGTGCAAAAAATACGCGAGGCCGAACGTGAGCGTTTGTATAACGAGTTTATTACCAAGGAAAACGACGTGGTAACTGCGATCGTGCAACGCCGCGACCGCCGCAACGTCATCGTCAGCCTTGGGGGCTTGGAAGCGACGTTGGCCACCGGAGAGCAAATGCCGCGCGAACGGTACGAATTCGGCGATCGTATCAAGGTTTACGTAATGGAAGTAAAGCAAAGCAGCAAGGGGCCGCTTGTCCAGGTCAGCCGTACGCATCCCGACCTGCTGCGCCGTTTGTTCGAGCAGGAAGTACCCGAAATATTCGACGGCGTGGTAGAGGTCAAATCCGTCGCGCGGGAAGCGGGAAGCCGCAGCAAGGTAGCCGTACACACCGTTCATCCCCATGTTGACCCCATCGGCTCGTGCGTAGGGCAAGGCGGCCAGCGCGTTAATATTATCAGCGGCGAACTGCGCGGAGAAAAGCTGGATATCATCATGTTTAACCCCGACCCGGCCAAGTTTATCGCCGCCGCGTTAAGCCCGAGCAAAGTGGTTACGGTCGCCACCAGCCCCTATGACCAAGAGGCGCGTGTTATCGTCCCCGATCATCAGCTTTCCCTCGCCATCGGGAAAGAAGGCCAAAACGCAAGGCTGGCCGCGCGCCTTACCGGATGGCGCATCGATATAAAAAGCGAAGCGCAGGCACGCGGCACGGACTTCCTGGTATTCCCCAAACCCGAATTCGTGGAACCGGATGAAACGGAAACGCCCGCCGCCGAACAGCAATACTACGATGACGAATATTACGACGATGACGAATATTACGATGATGAGGAATACTACGAAGACGAAGAATATTACGATGACGACGAGTATTACGATGACGAGGAATACTACGAAGAGGGCGAAGCCGTTGAAGAAACGCCCGCAACGTAAATGCGTCGCCTGTCGGGAGATGCGGGATAAAGACGAGTTGCTTCGCGTATCCCTGCCCCCCCAAGGACGCGGCGCTTATATATGTAAAAATAAAGCGTGTATCGAACAAGCCCGAAAAACAAAAGGCTTGGAACGTTCGCTAAAGGGAACGGTCCCGCCCGATATATATACGCAGCTCTTGGAATCGCTTTTGTAAAAATACGGAGGTGGCGAATGCCAAAAATTCGTATACACGAATTAGCCAAACAATTGGATGTCGGCAATCAAGAAATTATGGATAGACTTGGGGGTTATGGAAAGACCGTGAACAACCACATGAACACCGTCGAAGACGCAGATGCGGTACGCATCGCAAAAGATTTGAAACCCGCCGCGCAACAAGCGGCGGCGGAGCAGGACAGGCCGCCGCGCCGTGTTGACGCGGAGGGCAATCCCATACCGCGGAGGCCGAGGCCCGTAGATGCAAACGGCAATCCCCTGCGGCCGCGTGTTGACGCGGAAGGGAAACCCTTGCCCCGGAGGCCGAGGCTCGTTGACGCTGACGGTAACCCCTTACCGCCGCGCCCGCGCGTTGATGCGGACGGGAATCCCCTGCCGCGAAGGCCGAGGCCCGTAGACGCGGAGGGCAATCCTTTGCCGCCGCGCCCGCGCCCTGTAGACGCGGACGGGAACCCCTTACCGCCAAGACCGCGCCCGTTGGATGCGAACGGAAATCCCCTCCCGCGCAGGCCGAGGCCGCTGGACACGGAAGGCAACCCCTTACCGCGCCGCCCAAGGCCGATGGATGCGGAGGGCAACCCCTTACCGCGTCGTCCGAAGCCCCCTGAAACCCCCGCCCCAACCCCGGCCGCCGTACAACCCCCTCCCCCGCCTTCGAATATAATCCGTCCTCCGCGTCCGTTGGAGGAAAGAACACCGAGACCCCAACAGCCTTCGGGCAACGCCCGTCCGTCAGGTATGCCGGGCGAACGGCCGCCGCGTCCCGCACATCCCGCGGGCGGCGACAGGTCCTCCCGCCCAATGCGTCCCGCGGGTTTGCCGGTTGACAGGCCCCCGCGCCCTCCGATGGGTACGCAGCGTCCCGGCGGCGCACCGCGCCCCGGAGGTACGGCAAGGCCCATGAACACGGCGCGTCCCGCGGGTACTACCCGCCCCATGGGTGCGCCGCGCCCTGCGGGCACTATGGGGGGACGTCCCCCCATGCGGCCCGGGGGTATGACGGGAAATGCGCAAGGAGGGTTCAGACCCCGCCCCGCGGGTGCAACCGGTGGTCCGCCTTCACGCGGCGGTCCGCTTAAACCCCCCGCAAAGGCCGAACCGAGCAAGGACGACCGTAAAGCCCAATGGAGCCGCGATTCCCAAGCGCGTACGGCCAAAAAGGATAGGAAGGACGCCGACCGTAAGGAAAACCGCCAGGGATTCGACCGCAAATCCCGCACGGGGGCAAAGCAACCCAAAAAATTAATGCCCACCTTCGTTGCCCCTATAATTACGCAAATCACCGTCGCAACCGAAATAACGGTGCGCGACCTGGCCGAAAAGCTGCATAAATCCAACGCGGATATCATTAAAGTGCTCATGCGCAAGGGTTTGATGGTTACGGCTAACCAATTGATTGACTTCGAAGCGGCTTCATACGTAGCCGAAACCTATGACATATTGGTAGAGGAATACGTTGAAGTCGATATTTTCGAGCAAGCCTTTTCATCCAAGCCCGACAGCGACGATGACCTCATATCGCGCCCGCCTGTAGTGGTGGTCATGGGCCATGTTGACCACGGCAAGACATCGCTACTCGACGTCATCCGCAACGCCAACGTGCAGTCCGGCGAAGCGGGCGGCATCACGCAGCATATCGGCGCGTATTCCGCCACGATCAATAATAAGGCGATCACGTTCCTCGATACCCCCGGCCACGAAGCCTTCACAGCCATGCGTATGCGCGGGGCACAGGTGACGGATATCGCCATCCTGGTGGTAGCGGCGGACGACGGCGTAATGCCCCAAACCATTGAAGCCATCAACCACGCCAAGGCCGCGGGGGTAGACATCATCGTAGCCATTACCATGATGGATAAACCGAGTGCCAATCCCGACCGCGTCAAGCAGCAATTGACCGATCACGGCTTACAACCCGAGGATTGGGGCGGGCAAACGATTACCGTTCCCGTATCCGCCCTTAAAAAAGAAGGCATCGATACTTTGCTTGAAATGATTTTGCTCGTGTCGGAAATGAAAGAGCTCAAAGCTAATCCGAATAAATCCGCGCGCGGAAGCATTATCGAGGCAAAGCTGGATAAAGGCCGCGGCCCCGTCGCAACGGTGTTGGTACAGGAAGGCACGCTAAGGGTAGGCGACCCCGTCGTAGCCGGCGCGTGCTACGGTAAAATCCGCGCGATGGTGGACGGCCACGGGCGTACAGTTAAGGAAGCAGGGCCTTCAACGCCGGTAGAAATTATCGGCCTGGCGGAAGTTCCCGCAACGGGTGATATCCTGTACACGGCGGCCAACGAACGGCAAGCCCGCCAGCTTTCCGAAACGGTCGTTGCCAAAGGCCGTGAAAACCTTATCAAAAGCACGCAGGGCAAGATTTCCCTGGACGATTTATTTAACCAGATACAAGCCGGACAGGTTAAGGATTTGAACGTGGTCGTCAAGGGCGACGTACAAGGCTCCGTCGAAGCGTTGCGCGGCAGTTTGGAAAAGCTCTCCAACGCGGATGTCCGTGTCCGTACGATCCATACGGGCGTCGGCGCGGTAACGGAGTCTGACGTTATGCTGGCCTCCGCTTCCAACGCGATTATCATCGGCTTTAACGTAAGGCCCGACGCATCCGCCAAGTCCACCGCCGAAACCGAAAACGTGGATATCCGTTTATACAGCGTCATCTATTCCGCCATCGACGATATTGAAGCCGCCATGAAGGGTATGCTTGACCCCGAATTTAAGGAAGTCATTTTGGGTCATGCCGAAATCCGCCAAATCTTCAAGGCAAGCGGCGTGGGTACGATCGGCGGTTGTATGGTGTTGGACGGCAAGATCACCCGCTCGGCCAAGGTGCGCCTCGTACGCGACGGACGCGTTATCTACGACGGTACGCTGGAAACGTTGAAACGCTTCAAGGACGACGCGCGTGAAGTGGCAGCGGGGTACGAATGTGGTATGCTGTTTAAGAATTACAGCGATATCAGGGAAAACGACCGCGTGGAAGCGTACATCATGGAGGAGATTCCTCGTTAGCTGGGGTGTTCTGATGAAAGCACGGCAAATCCGCATCAACGACGAAGTGGCGCGCACGGCGGCGAATATTATCCGTACGGAGTTATCCGACCCGCGCATCGGTACGGTGGTAAGCGTAATACGCGCGGAGGTCACCGCCGATTTAAAGTTTTGCAAGATATGGGTCAGCGTACCGGGTGACGAAGCACAGCAAAACGAAACGATGGCCGCGCTCACAAAAGCGACGGGATTTATCCGCCGCCGTATAGCGGAAACGGTCAACCTGCGCCACACGCCGGAAATCACTTTTATTTATGACGATTCGATCGCGTACGGGATGCGTATGCGTAAACTGATTGACGAGGCGAATAAATGACCATCAACGGAGCCGCCGATATTCTGCGAGGGTATCGGCGTTTTATTATTGCCGGACATACCAACCCCGACGGTGACGCCATCGGCGCGTGTTTGGCGTTGGCGTTGGCGTTGGAAAAAATGGGCAAGGAACCTACGGTTTTGTTAGAGGAATACTCCGATAAATACGATGTGGTCCCCGGGAAGCATTTTATATGCAGGGAAGGGATCGATTCGCTTGAAGCGGACGTTTTTATCGCCATGGATTGCGGCGACGTGGAACGGTTGGGGTCATTTAAAGCGGTATTTAATAAAATACCCATCACCATATGCATCGACCACCACGAAACGAATGAAGGTTTCGCGTTATATAATCTGATCGATGCCCGCGCTTCCTCTACGTGCGAAATGGTTTACGACCTTATCGATTTATTGGCGGAGCTCGACGCGGACATCGCCGCCGCGCTCTACGCGGGTATGGTGACCGACACAGGGGGCTTCCGCTTTAACGCCACGACGAAGGCGACGATGGAAAAGACCGCCCGCTTAATGGACACGGGGATGCGGTTTACGGATATATACAACGAACTGTTACACAACCATACCTTCACTTCACTAAAGGCGTTGGGCATCGCGTTTGAAAATATGGGTAAATCAACCGACGGAAGGGTCGTATATTCCCGCGTGACGCGCGCCGAAATGGATAAGATCAACGCGGTACCCGGTGATTTGGATGGGGTCGCGAAATATTTGATACGGGTACACGGGTCGGAGGTCGCGTTTTTCGTATATGAAGGCGACGAACCGAATGAGGTGAAGGGCAGTTTGCGTTCGGTCGGTTTCCATGTGGGCAAGTTGGGGGCGCGATGGGGCGGCGGCGGGCATCAATTGGCGGCGGGGTTTACATCGAAGGTCCCCATTTTTGAACTCGTTCCGCGTTTGCTGGAGGATATAGAAAAGGGATTATCGGCGCGTGATTAAACACGGCATCATTAACGTTTACAAGGAAAAAGGCTATACCTCGCACGATGTGGCGGCCATTCTACGTAAAGCGGCGGGTACCAAAGCCGGGCATACCGGCACCTTGGACCCCAATGCGCAGGGTGTGCTGCCTATTTGTTTGGGACGGGCAACCAAGTTGGCGGATTATATTATGGCGGGGGATAAAGCGTACGTCGCGGAAGTCGTGTTGGGCGTAACGACCGATACATACGATATGACGGGGGAAGTACTGACACGAAGGGAAACGGACATAAGCGCGGGAAAATTTCGGGAAGCCGCCATGAAATTCGTTGGGGAACAAATGCAGATCCCGCCGATGTATTCCGCGGTAAAAGTCGGCGGGAAAAAATTATATGATTTGGCGCGTAAGGGGGAAATTGTGGAACGCACCCCGCGAAGGGTTTACATTCATGAAATGCGGATATTAACGCAGGCGGAAGCGGCTGAATTGGGCTGTATAGGGGCGTTCGGCGGCGATTTTTTTATCGAAGTAAATTGCTCGAAGGGTACATACATCCGCAGTTTGTGCGCGGATATCGGTGAGGCATTGGGGTGCGGCGCGGCGATGGGTGAGTTGACCCGCACCCGTAATGGGGATTTTTTGTTGGAAAACGCGGTTAAAATCGGGGACTTGAAGGAAGCGTCCCAAGCGGGAAGACTGCATGAACACATACTACCCGTGGATACCGTACTCCCCTACCCCAAAGCCACGGTAAAAGAAATCGGTTTAAAGATGGCGTTAAACGGCAACGGAGTACCGAAGGATATGATCGAACCTACACCCCATGATATAAAAAAAATTTGGTTATATACCCCCGGTTACGGTGATATGGATCAACGGCTTATCGGTTTGTTTTCGATGGCATCCGACGGGTGTTGTTTGCGTGCCGAGGTCATGCTGTGAAAATCCTATCCGGCCGGGAATTGCCCGAACCTTGCGTGTTGGCGGTGGGCAAGTTTGAAAGCATCCATCGGGGGCATCAAGCATTAATCGATCAAGTGACGCGTACGGCGAAGGACAGCGGGATTGCCTCCGCAGTAGTCGCCTTCACGCCGCATCCGTACCGTGTATTGGGTGACGGTGGTTACAAGCCTTTGTTTACCCATAACGAGCGCGCTTTTTTGTTGGAACGCTCCGGTGTGGATTACCTGTTGGAATACCCTTTCGACGAAGCATTGATTTCGACAGACCCGACCGCTTTCGGTTCGATCCTCTTCGAACGTTTGCACGCGCACACTATTATTGTGGGTGAGGGTTACCGCTTCGGCCATAAACGCGAAGGTACGGTGCAAACGCTGATCCGCTTGGCGGAACACTACGGTCGAAACGTAGGGCTATTTAAGGCATATACGGATGCGATGGAGGATTTACCTGTCAGTACATCCTCCATCCGCGCATTATTGGACGGGAAAAATAACGATAACAAGCCGCAGCTCGAAGGAGCGGCGGCGTTATTGGGTTTCCCCTTCTTCACGATGGGAACGGTAACCCCCGGGCGGCGCTTGGGGCGCGAACTGGGTTTCCCCACGCTCAACCTCTACCCGCCGACGGATAAATACCTGCCGCGCTTCGGTGTGTACGCCACACGCACGATAATGGAGAGCCGCGTATTTGACGGCATCACAAACATCGGTTTGCGTCCGACCGTTAATAACGACGAAACCGTACCTACGGTAGAAACACATTTGTTTGATTTTAACGAGGACGCCTACGGGCGGGAGATTCGCGTGGAGTTCTTACGGTTTGTGCGGGAGGAACGGCGGTTTGACAGCTTGGATGAATTAAAAAATCAAATATGTACGGATGCGCAAAATCTTATATCATTGAATCAAACAACCACATCCGCTCTTTCCCATATCCCATATTCATTAATATAAGCCTCTTCCAAAGGTATCCACTTCTCCGCGAACATCGCAACCCTTTTTTCGTTGCGTTGTTTGATACGCTCCAATTGTGTCGCAGGGTCAACGTCCGAAAAAACACGCACATCCATGTAATCCCCCAACACGGGATGGTGGCTGTACGCGCCTTCGATTATATATAAGCGCGACGGCGCAACCCGACGCACACCGCCGTATTCCATTTTATTGCAATCGAAGATACGGTACGAAAATCCCGTGCCGTTTTTTATATGGGGAAGCACTTCACGGGCGAAGCGTTCGTGGTGGATGTTACCGCCGGGTGTCGCGAAGCGTTCCTTCGTACGCAATTCCGCCGGAAGGAAAAAATCGTCCATACAAACAACCCCCGCTCCTGTTTGACGGGCAAGGTAAGCGGTAATCGTCGATTTGCCCGAACCGCATCGCCCATCAATGGCCAGGACGGAAGCGTTCGTTAATAAAGGCAGCAATGGCGCCAAGCGGGCTTGTAAATCCCGTGGTATATTTTCGGTAACGGCCATGGCGCAAGCTCCTCTTGGAAAATAATGACGATTATACCATATTGACCGCGCAGCCTTTCATTTTCATTCATAAAATGCCATAATAGCGTGAATGGAGTTGAAAGCATGAACCTTGCCATCATCGGCGGCGGGCCGGCGGGTTTGTCCGCGGCGATACGCGCGCGGGAAGAAGGGCTTGACGATGTGTGGGTCATCGAGCGTCACGCGACGCTTGGCGGTATATTAAACCAATGCATCCATCACGGTTTTGGGTTACATATATTTAAGGAAGAACTGACCGGACCGGAATACGCCGCCCGATTGATTGACCGCTCCGTGCAATTGGGCGTACGTTTTGCGTTGGGCTGCATGGTAGTGGGACTGACGCCCGAACGGGAACTCACGTATGTTTCTCCTAAAGGATTAGTACAAGAACGCGCGGGTGCTGTTATTTTGGCGATGGGTTGCCGTGAGCGGGCGCGGGGCGCGTTGGGCATACCCGGCGGGCGGGGTATCGGCGTTTATACGGCGGGTACGGCGCAAGCGTTGGTGAATATGAAAGGTATCATGCCGGGCAAGCGGGTCGTGATCCTGGGTTCGGGCGATATCGGGTTGATTATGGCGCGGCGGCTCACATTGGAAGGCGCGAAGGTCATCGGCGTATTCGAAATCATGCCCCACAGCGGCGGCTTGAAGCGCAACATCGCGCAATGCCTAAACGATTATGACATCCCGCTGTACCTGTCGCATACGGTGATACGCGTCGCGGGAGCGAAACGGCTGACGGGCGTTTGGGTCGCGCCCGTGGATGACAAGCTGCAACCCCTTTACGAGGAGGAACGCTTCATCCCGTGCGATACGCTGCTGCTTTCCGTCGGGCTGATACCCGAAAACGAGTTGGCGCGTACAATCGGCGTGTCGCTTTCGCCCGCCACGGGGGGCGCGTTGGTCAACAATCGGCTGGAAACGAATATCCCCGGCGTTTTCGCCTGCGGGAACGCCCTGCACGTACATGACTTAGTGGATTACGTGACACGGGAAGCGTACGAAGCGGCGGAATGGGCCGTACGATATGTGCGGAACGAAGGAAATATAAACGGTGACGCCTCGCCGCATGACGTCCCCGCAATCCCCGTAAAGTCCCTCGTGGGTGTGCGGTACACCGTTCCCGCGTCGATAATCCCCGAACGCCGGACGCCTGCTTATACCCTATCCTTCCGAAGCGACGCGGTATACAGCGACGCGACGATCGAAATCTTCGCCGGCGATGAAATTATCCGTACGATAAACAAACGGATAATCGTACCCGGCGAAATGGAACGCGTCAAAATTGCATTACCCGAAAATAAAAAAATCAATGAAATAAGCGTAACCATCAGGGGTGTATTATGCTAGCGTGTACATGCGTCATTTGCCCGGCGGGGTGTATGCTTAACGTAACGGCTGAGGGCGAGGTTTCCGGCCATTTGTGTGACAGGGGCATAGCGTACGGCAGGGAGGAACTGACGAACCCCACGCGCAACATCACCACGTCCGTACGGGTGCGCGGCGGCGCGGCGCAAATGCTGTCGGTTAAAACGGCGCAACCTATACCCAAAAATAAAATCATGGAAGTCATACACGAAATCCACCAAATATCGTGTGAGGCCCCCGTCCGATTGGGCGATGTGATCCTGCGCGGCGCCGCGGGTACGGGCGTGGACGTCACCGCGACGCGCGGCGTACCCATGCGCGCGTATATCTTTGATTTGGACGGCACGATTTTGGACAGCGCGCGTATTTGGAATATGATCAACCGCGAATTCTTCCGCAAACGCGGCATACCTTTCCCGATGGATTACCAGCAAATTATCGCCGCGATGCCCTTCCCGCAAGTGGCGGTGTATACGAAGGAAACATACGGCTTGCCCGAAACGCCGGAGGAACTGATGGATGAATTCCGCGAATCCGCCGTTAACGCTTACGCCAACGAAGTGAAAATGAAGCCCGGCGCGAAGGAATACCTTCTTCGTTTACACGCAAACGGGCATAAACTGGCCGTGGCCACCGCCGCGCCGCCGGAATTCCACGTCCCCGCGCTTAAAAACCACGAAATTTACAACCTCTTCGACGCGATATGCACAACCCAGGACGTAGGCTGCGGCAAAACGCGCCCCGACGTATTCCTGCTGGCGGCAAAAATGCTTGACGCTAAGCCCGAGGACTGCGTCGTGTTCGACGACATCCTGCCGGCGGTAAAGAGCGCGAAGGGCGCGGGAATGACCGTATGCGGCGTATACGACAATCAAACCGCCGCCGATTGGGAAGAAATAAAAAAATCGGCGGACTTCGTGATAATGGATTTTAAGGATATGGTTTAAGTCTCTTTTTCCCGAACCCCGGATTCCGAATTCCTCATTACCTTCAACCTCACCAATTCATCCCTGCCGCGTTCATCCAATTGCGATTGTATGTATTTAATACGGTCCTCGTATACGGGGACGATGATTTTTTCAAGCGCGGCGGCCCTTTTCCGCAATTTGTGGATATTTTGCGTCAAGCGGTTTACGCGGGCTTGCGCGTCCGCAAATATTACCAACGCTTTTTTCGCTTCCTTCCATGTAAAATACGCTTCGTCCAGGGATGCGGTCGTGCCCGCCAGGGAATAATGATTGGAATCGCGGATGCGTTCAACCGCGTCGCGCCCCATTTCCATATATGCGATGCCGAGGGCGTGGTAGGATTTTTCCAAGGCACGGTCGGTTAACGCGCAGGCTTCGTTTAGGTTTATCTTCGCCGTGCGCAGCTCCGCCAACAATACGCGATGTTTTTTATCCATCAAGCCGTGGCCTTGCTTGGCCAGCGCAAGCCCTTGACGCGCTTGCAACAAATTATGCTTTGTGGGGTAATCGCCAGGGTTCATGAAAACTCCTTCTTAGATTCGCATTATCCAATATTTATATGCATATTATTACGGTGGCAGTAAAAATTAATGATACGAGAGGGAGGGGATGAAAAATGCCATCGGTGGGAATCGTCGGCCCAAACGGGCACGAAATGGCAAGGGCTTTTTTACATCTATGCAAAGGCGCGGCAAACTGTTACCATATAACGGAAAGCCGATCATACGGGCCGAAGATAAACGTTTTGGTGGCGGATAATACCTCCCCGGTATTACCTTCATTAATTCCGGAATTGACAAATGACGATTTTTTGATTATAAACGCAGATAACGCCGATATATTTTCCTCCTTGGGGGAAAACCGCGCGAAAGTGATCACTTACGGATTCAATACAAGGGCATGTATTACCGCTTCCAGCGTCACGGAGGACGGGATGCAGCTATGTATACAACGTGCATTTGTGGACTTGGAGGGCTTCACCCGATCGCCGCAGGAGTTTTCCGCTCCCGTAACGTCCTTGGGCGCGGCGGCGGCTTGGGCGGTCGTAGGATATAACGGTTCTAAAGCCTTGTGCGCGTGAATAAATTTTACAAACACACAAGAATCTAAGAAAAGGTGGTAAAACCATGGAAAACAGCAGTAATTACATCGATTTGGGCGGACGTATCTGTTCGGAATTCACGTTCAGCCACGAGATCTATTCGGAGGGTTTCTACCGCTTCGACGTGGAAGTGGAACGCCTTTCGGGCAGCGCGGACATTTTGCCCGTAACCGTGTCGGAGCGTATCATCGACCGAAACGCGATGCAAATCGGCACGCACATACGCATCATCGGGCAAATACGTTCGTACAACAATTACGTGGAAGCCGACCGTAAAAACAAGCTCGTGCTTACGGTCTTCGCGCGGGACATCAACGTGCTTGACACGCCCGCCGACACCAACCCTAACGACGTCTTCCTCAACGGTTACCTTTGCAAGCCGCCCGTGTACCGCACCACACCTTTCGGCAGGGAAATCGCCGACCTCCTGGTAGCGGTCAACCGTTCCTACAATAAGTCCGACTACATACCCTGCATCGCATGGGGTCGGAACGCCCGCTTCGCGGGTAAGCTCCTCGTGGGTGAAAACATCCGCATTTGGGGACGTATGCAGAGCCGCATTTACCAAAAGAAGAAGGACGACGGCGAGGTGCTGGAAAAGACCGCGTACGAAGTAAGCGTGGCCAAGGTTGAGGTCGCCCCCGCTGAGGAAGCCGAAGGGAAACCGGATGAAAGTGTAACTGCCGAATAGTTATGAAATTTTTTAATATATAGATGCTATTTATCCTTATAAATAGCTACATAAGCAATTTCCCTCGTATTGGTTTCGAGGGATTTTTTTATGTTATGCAGATATTGCAAACCGTATAAACGCGAAGGGGTTGTCATACCTGATTGTATTCCGTGGGGCGGGGGCGGGCGGAAGTTCCAACGCCGCGCTCATCAAAATCGAACGATGATCAGCTCCGTGCGGCAAGTGGTTGTGTCGGTCTTGGGAAGCAGCCCGACACCAACCACGTAAGCCGCCCGTTCGCCGCTAATCGCCCGATTTTGTAGGCGCGGCTTATGGAACTTCCGCCCGCCCCCGCTCCACTGTTTTCCGGTGTGTTGGCATCCCGTTTTTTTTTGAAATATCCGGTCTAACTTGTGCCCTAGTAGGGCCGAAGTTAAAAAAGCAGTCACTTTTTGGGTGTGTGGGTTTTGACTTCTGCTCAATTTGGGCAGGTCACTTTTCCGCTTTTATGGGTTTTATAACGAAACAATTCGGAATCGGTCTTGCCTGTCGCCGAAAAAGCGTTGGAACGTCCGCTTTTTTCGGCTCGGACAAGACCGTTCTTCATTAATTTCGCTTTAACTTCTGTTCAATTTGGGTAGAAGCCATAGTAATCGTCTTTCTGCTATTGTTTGTCCCCGGTAGCTTTCTTGTTAGAGAAACAACCCTTTAACTTGTCCTCCAATGGGGGACAAGTAACTTGAGTTTAATTTAAGCACAAGTTAACCCATTTCAATAGGGTACAACAGATTTTAATAAGGTAGTTTCCCGTCATGCAGGGCGGCAGGGCGGGGGGATGTTCCAACGCCGCGCCTACAAAATCGGGCGATTAGCGGCGAACGGGCGCGTTACGTGGTTGGTGTCGGGCTGCTTCCCAAGACCGACACAACCACTTCGCGCACGGAGCCGATCATCGCCCGATTTTGATGAGCGCGGCGTTGGAACATCCCCCCGACCTGCCGCCCGGGGTAAATCACGTAAATCAACCCCTTCTAATAAACGAATAGGGGAACCATTTCAAGCGCATACTTAGGACATTAAAACAAAGGACGTGATCCCCATGTTTTTAACCGTAAAGGAAATGGAACTGCTGTGTATCTTCTACGACGGTACACTCGAGCCCACGCTGGATTTATTACGCCATGTCGAAGAAGAGGGCACTTGCCCCCCCGGCAGGGCAAGCGACCTCAACCGATTGATCGAAAAACTGTCCCAATTGGAAAAAGGCGGCCGCGTTTGTTTGGAAATTTAACCCTTTTGGTGTTTAAATTTCTCCTTTAAACCCAATAATTCTATATATTCGTTAACGGCGGTACGACCCGATTCATTTAAAGCCATGACATCGGATATCAACATCCCCACCGTTGTACCGGGTGTAATTTCCATATTTTGCGCGGCGATCCCTTCCCTGCAGGAAGTGCGTCCCATCAGGTAATCGATGGAAATACCATAATAATCCGCCAACGTAGACAGGGCGCTTAACGAAGGTTCGCTTTCCCCCGTTTCGTATTTTGAATATTGCTGCTGCCTTTTATTGATTAATTTTGCAACGTCTGCCTGCGTTAGGTCGTTATCTTCGCGTAGGCTCCTTAAACGGTCGCTCAGTTTTTTCATGCGTAATTACACCTCCAAAGTGTAACGCTATTTTACACCACAATAATAGGACATATTGACTCTACAATTTTTTATATGTAAAATACGCATCGTTACAACATATTTAAACACGAAGAAAGAGGATACCCTATGCCATCGAACAAAGCAATGCTTCGCAAAGACATGGGAAAGCGTGTTCGGACACTCCGCCGCGTTTTCGGCATCACAATCGACGAATTATCCGAGCAAGTCGGCATCACCCCCAGTTACCTGGGGCTGATCGAAAGGGGCGCGCGCGGCATCACCGTGGAACGCCTTATCGATTTTAGCGCATTTTTTAAATGTACGGCTGATTTTCTGCTGACAGGCAGGGAAGAATCCGTATCGGACGTTAGGTTCGGCAACAGCCCTTTGGCGAATTCCATTGACCTGTTGCTTAACGAAAACGAAAAACAAAAGCTCCACGAATTTATTAAAGCGATACGGTAACGCAACGGGTATGGGCTAAGGTGTTTCTCCGCTCGGTTTGGAAAGCAACGCCGCCAAATAGCCGAATACGATCGCTGCCGTAACGCCACCCGCCATCGCGGTAAAACCGCCGGTGATCACCCCGATCAACCCGCGTTCGTTGACCGCTTTCTTCACGCCCTCGGCCAGCACATGGCCGAAGCCCGGCAACGGCACCAACGCGCCCGCCCCCGCGAAGTCCACCAATCGCTGGTACCACCCGATCCCGCTGAGCAAACAACCCGCCACCACGAACAACACGAGGATGCGCGCGGGTGTGAGCTTGGTCAGGTCGATTAATAATTGCCCGGCAACGCAGATCAAACCGCCGATAATAAACGCCCATAGGATTGACATAAAAGCCTCCGTTAATCTTCTATTTATTTTCGATGACTACCGCGTGCGCGATCGCGGGCATGGTTTCACCTTGCTGTACCGTCGCCACGCTGTGCAACGCCCCCGTGGGTACGAACAGCAGCCGATTGATTTCCCGTTTCTTCATCCTATCCAGCAAATATCCCGCGAAAACCGCCGCCGAGCAACCGCATCCGCTCCCCCCGGCGTGTACGTCCTGGCCGGCACGGTCATAGATGAGCATACCGCAATCGCCGAGATTCTTATGCAGGTCATACCCCGCGTCGTCCATCAGGGCAAGTAATAAATCACGCCCGATAAAGCCCAAGTCCCCGGTGATTATCGCGTCGTAGTGGCTCGGCCCGACATTCAAGTCCTTAAAGTGATTGATCAAGACATCCACCGCCGCGGGAGCCATCGCCGCCCCCATATTGTTCGCGTCGGTTATGCCCATGTCCACGATCACGCCCGTCGTGGCGGCGGTTATATACGGCCCGTTGCCTTGCGCGGCCAACACGACGGTACCGCATCCCGTCACCGTCCATCCTGCCGTGGGGGGCCGTTGCGTGCCCAATTCAAGCGGAAAACGGAAGGTCTTTTCCGCGCCGCAGAAATGGCTGGACGCGCTCGCCAATACATATTCGGCGTAACCGCCGTCCACGAGCATTGCCCCCAACCCCAACCCTTTCCCCATGGCCGAACACGCCCCGTATAGCCCGAAGAACGGCCGCCCGAAGGAACGCATCCCGAAATTGGAACCGGAATTATGGCTGAGCAAATCCCCTGCCAGCATGTAACGGATGTCCTCCATATGGAGGCCCGCTTTTTGAACGGCCAATGCCGCCGTCCGTCGCACCATCTCGCTCTCAGCCATTTCCCAGCTTTCCATGCCGAAAAGCACGTCGGGGGAAACCACATCGAAGAAATCACACAGCGGCCCTTCCCCTTCCTTGGGCCCGACGACGGACGCCGCAGCCAGCACGCTCGGAGGATTGGCAAACTTCACCGTTTGTCTACCGATATATTTTTTCACAGCATCACCTCATAAAAAAATGGAACAATCCCACCAGCACCGATGCCATCGCCCCGTATACGATCACCGGCCCGGCGATAACGAACATCTTCGCGCCAACACCCAATACCAAGCCTTCCTTTTTATACTCGATGGCGGGGGCGGTGATCGCGTTCGCGAAGCCCGTAATCGGCACAATCGCCCCCGCACCCGCGAATTTACCGATCTTGCTGTACAGTCCCACGCTCGTCAGCAACACGGCGATGACCACCAGGATACACGCCGTCACCAACGACGCGTCGTCGTTCGCCATACCCAACGCCAGCAAGGCGTTCTTAAATATTTGGCCGACCACGCAAATCCCCCCGCCCACCAAAAACGCCCGCAAGCAATTTCCGGCGACCTTACTGCCCGGGGAAGCCTGCTCCACCAATAGGGCATATTCCTGTTTCGCAACTTCCGATTGATTCATTCCTTCACCTCATCACATACTGTTCGGGTCGTAGAACCCGGGTACCAAAAAATAAAGGAGCGCCCCAAGCATCTTCCCCAGCGCGATCGCCATCACCAAAAAGAACATCCCCCGCTGTAAGCGTATCCGCCTCGTTAAAATGGGAATCACGTTGAGCACCTCCGCCAGAGACATCGCCAAGCAGCCGTAGAATACCCCGCTCGCCAAGCCGATCACGGGTACAAGCCACCAACCCCACGACCATGACGGCATAAAAAACCCCGCCGCCGCGCCCGTTATCCCGCCGACCATAATGGCCCCTTCGTAGACCTTGATGTACCGCGTGGAATTCGTCTTTTGCGCCAAACGCGGTACGACGCCCACGATCGTGATAAACGCGAACACCGCGCCTGATATCAGCATCCCCGACCCGAAGCCGATCAAGGCCGACAGCGCGTGCTTGGCGGCTGTCATTGCCCTTCCGCCTCTTTTTCGGCGTGCTCGCGGATGTTCATCAAATCCACCATCGTCTCGGTCACTTGCTTTTCGTATTGCTCCATCTCCACCTCGATGGGCGTGGGGTCGTCGGTCATCTTTTTTCCGAGGAAATGGTTATAGAAGGCAATGATGCCCACGGCCAACCCGATCGCGTACGGTATCGTGATGATCTTCGGGTTGCTCTGCGCCTCGCCGTAGAACAAGCGGAAATAATTTTCGAATATTTTGGGTAACTGCGAATCCGTATGGAAAGCCATGATCGCCGTCGATGAACCCACCATCAGCACGACCACCACAAAGGCGATCTTCATCCATTTCCACCACACGCGGTCATCGCTTTTATTTGCCTTATATTGCACCCACGTATCCTGCTCGCCCACGTTGAAAATCGCATATTCGGGATAGGTTTTCTTGATCATCTTGATCATGTCCGTTACGCTAATCAGGAAATTCTTCTTCGGCTTGCCGTCGTCGGTGATTTCCTGCAGCTTCATGGCCTCCACTTTTTTCGCCACGTCCGCCGTCGCCACCACGTCCGCTACGTCCTTGACCGTGATCGCGCACCGCTCCGACAAAGTCACCTTCCGTTTCGGCTTGATGTACATATCCGTCATATAAATAATCCGCTCAATTCTTGGGGAGGCGGGTTACGCGCGGCGATGAATACGGCCGCGACCGCCAGCGTTATCAACAAGGCTAGTATCACCCAACATATCCGTTTCATGTATGTTTTTGACATGGTTTTCAACCCATTTCTTGGAAGGGTTTTTTGAGTATTGCCTGAAATGTTGGTTGTTTAACGTGGGGGATAAGAAATTCGATTATATAATCACATAAATTAAAAACAGTCCACAAGAGCATCATCAAGAGAATCGAAATTGGGAAGAATTCTACGAAGTCTGCACTTTAACCACGCCCAGAACTTTTCGATGGGATTTAAGTC
>Ga0131853_10000463_pt1 | contig 74576 bp, 67 predicted proteins | sample TergutLab28metaG_FD_92764 | JGI IMG/M metagenome (GOLD analysis project Ga0131853, IMG submission 92764) | Labiotermes labralis P1 segment gut microbial communities from Petit-Saut dam, French Guiana - Lab288 P1 (version 2) (version 2) | ecosystem: Host-associated > Arthropoda: Insects >... | reverse complement strand
GGTGAAGGACCGGCTGGACGCCCCCGGCGGCGGCCTGTCCGGCGGGCAGCAGCAGCGGCTGTGCATCGCCCGGTCGCTGGCGGTCTCCCCGCAGGTGCTGCTGATGGACGAGCCGTGCTCGGCGCTGGACCCGACCTCGACGAGGCGGGTGGAGGAGACGATCGCGTCACTCCGCGATCAGGTCACGGTCGTGATCGTCACCCACAACATGCAGCAGGCCGCGCGCGTCTCCGACCAGTGCGCGTTCTTCCTCGCCGCCCAGGGCGAGCCCGGCGGGATCGTGGAGTACGGGGACACCACCGCGATGTTCGAGAAGCCGAAGGACCCGCGCACCCTCGACTACGTCAACGGGCGCTTCGGATAGGCGCTGATGTCGTTCACCAAGGTGCAGGTGGTGCTGCTGGTCGCAGTGCTGGTCCTCGGCCTGTCGATCGCCGGGTGGTGGGCCGGGGTGGGCCGGCTCGCGGTCTCCGGGGATGCCGGGCAGGCCATGCCGGTGATCGCCGCGGAGCCCGCCGCGCAGCTGACCACCCAGCAGGACCCGGCGAGCACCGGAGCCGGCACGGGGCCGGCAGGCCAAGCCGGCCAGGCGGATGCCGCGGGCGGCGCATCCGGTCAGGCCACTGCCTCGGCGTCGGGGAGGCCGGCGCTGATGCCGGCGGGGCTGGTCTCGGCCTCCTGGGTGGCGCAGGAGACGGTGGCCACCGGCATCCCCGCCCGGGCTCTGCAGGCGTATGCGGGGGCGGCGATCGTGACCGCACGGCAGCACCCGGGGTGTCATCTGGGGTGGAACACGCTGGCGGGGATCGGGATGGAGGAGTCCGCGCACGGCACCACTGGCGGCGCCTACATCCAAGCGGACGGGCAGGTGCACGGGGTGATCCTGGGGCCGGTCCTGGACGGCGGCAGCTACGGGAAGGTGCCCGACACCGACCACGGGGCCCTCGACGGAAACACCCGGTGGGATCGGGCGGTGGGGCCGATGCAGATCCTGCCCGCAACGTGGGCGCGGTACGGGGTGGACGCGAACGGGGACGGGAAGGCGGACCCGAACCAGATCGACGACGCGGCGCTGACCGCGGCCGACTACCTGTGCACCGCCGGCGGCGATCTCGGCACCGCGGCCGGGTGGGTGAAGGCGATCCACGCCTACAACCCGAACGACGCGTACATCGCCGCGGTGCGCGACTATGCGAACCGCTACGCGCAGGAGGCCGGCTGATGCGGCGCCTGCCGTGGCGTGCCCTCCTCCTGCCGGGCGCTGGCCTTCTGGTGGTCGCGGCGTTCGTGGCCGCGGTGATCGTCTTCAACACGCCCGTCCAGGAGAGGGGAGTCCGGCGGGGTTCGCCTGGCGAGCTGGTGGTGACCGCGCAGCCGACTACTCCGGCAGGTCATACATCGGGCACGACCAGCACCGCCCCGCAGACGGTGACGGTCAGCGGAGGGCGGGTAGCCGATCCGTCCGCACCGCTGCCGGGCCAGCCGTTGACCCTGTCCGTGCCTGCGGTGGGGGTCTCCGCGCAGGTGGGGGCGATGGCGAGACCGGACAGCGGCGCGATCGACCCTCCGACGTCGTGGAAGGCGTACTGGATCAGCGCTTACGGGCAGGTCGGCCCGACCTCGGACAACACCGCCTATATCGCCGGGCACACCTGCCGGGGGGCGGGATGCCAGGCGGTGTTCCAGCCGTTCCTGGACGTGCCGCACTCCGCGACGACCGTGCACACCGGGGACCAGGTGATCGTCACCAGCCCGTCCGGTAGGTGGGTCTACACGGTGACCGGGACCGAGAAGTACTCCAAGGCCTCGATCGCCTCGGACGCGAAGCTGTGGCAGAAGGTGGCGGGCCGTCTCGTGCTGATCTGCTGCTTCCAGTACCAGGGCGGCACCTCCAGCCAGCAGAACTACATCGTCTACGCCCAACTGAACCCGGGACAGAAATGACCACCACCACGCCCCGCCGCCTGGCCATCGCCGCCGTGCTTGCGGCATCCGCTCTCGCCCTCACCGGCTGCAGCATGCCCGCCGCTCTCACCCCAGACGCCGCGCGCTCGAGCGTGCACGAGCTCACCGCGAAAGACTTCGCGGCCACCCTCGCTGCGGCGCAGAAGAACGCGCGCACCTTCCATGAGAGCCTTCAGGCTTCCTCCGGCAAGACGACGCTGAGCATCCGGGCGGACGTCTCAGAAGGCGCGCCCGGCTTCGCGATGCGCGAGACGGTGCAGGTGACCGGGAAACCCCAGACCGAGGTGATCGTCTCCAGCGGCAAGGTGTGGGCGCGCAGCGCGAAACTCACCGGCGGCGCCTGGGCGGCCTCGAGCCTGTCGCAGGTCGCCGCCTCCCTCGGGCTCGCCCCCGCCGCGCTCGGCACGACCGGTCAGGCGCCAGCGGCTGCCGCCTTCCGCGCCCAGGCCGGCGCGGTCGCCTACACGCAGACCTCCGGCAGTCAGGTGCAGGTGGACGGGGTGTGGGCCGCCCCGTACGTGGTCGCGATCGACACCGCCGCAGCCGATGCGTTCGTGGCCCCGCTGGCGGCCGTGGCCGGCACCCTGCCCGAGCAGCTCGACTACGACTGGTGGATCGGCCAGGACGACCTGCCTCGCCGTTACACCGTCATCACCGGCGCCGCCAGCGAGGATGTGACCTTCACCGGCTGGAACCAGCAGATCCGGATCGTCACCCCCGCCCCGGCGGTCACCACTGCGGCCGTGTACCTGACCCCCGCACCGATGCGCTCCGACGTCGGCGGGCGGCTCGGGTGACCTCATGACCAGCCGGAATCGTCACCGCATCCGCGCACTGCTGCCAGCGGGCGTGGCGGATGTTGTTCACCAGGCTCCGGGACACTCGCTGGCATGACGGCGTCCATGAGCACTCTGGGCCCGGGCGGCAGTGTGGCCGTCGGGCGGGGGCATCGTGTCTTCCGGGCCGTGCTGGGCACACTGCTGCAGGTCGCGGCCCTGGTCGCGGCGTATCTGTGGGCGTGGCCGCTGGCGGCGCGACCGATGCTTGACGCAGTGGATCCTGACCGATTCACGCTGCGGTGGACTGGGGTGTGCCTGGCCGTGACAGCCGGGTTCGTTCTCGGCCGGTATCTGCTGAGCGTGCTGCACGAGCTGGGGCATCTCGGTGCCGCTCGGCTGTTGAGGCTGCCCGTGCTCGGGGTGGCGTTCGGCCGGTTCGTGTTCGGGCAGACGGAGCGGATACCGGGAGCAGGCGGTCACGTCCGGGTGGACTTGCGGCAGGCGGATCTGCGGAGCCTGCCCGCGCGGATGGTGGTCTTCGCGCTGGCCGGGCCGGTCGCTGCCCTGGTCGCAGCTGCTGTGGCGGCGTTGCTGTCCGGGCAGACGGGGTTGCCGATCTGGGTGCGGTTGGCGTTCGGCGGAGTCGCGGCGCAGGGTGCTGCCGGGGTTGTGCTCAATCTGGTGCCCGGGTATCTCCGTGGTGGCACTCCGAATGACGGGTCGCAGGCGCTGGGATGGATGTTCCGGCCAGGCTGGCGCCGCGGTCAGCTCCAGCTGGCTCGTGACCTGCGCACCTACGGGCTTTCTACGACAGGCGGGACGGGGCCGGAGCTGGACGCCACCGCTGCGGTAGAGACGCCGGACGCGGAGTTCGATCGGCTGCTACGTACGGCGTTGGCGGATCCGCGACCGCCGGTGGTGTCACAGGCGATGCGACGTCTGCTCTCGTGGTTCGTGGCACCTGCGAACGACTCAGAAGTTGCAACCGAGGATCGGGGTGCGGAGCTTGCGGCGCGGGCACGGCGGTTCGTCCCGCTCATGTCATGGTTCATGACGCGCCCCGATCAGCCCGCCGCGCAGCGTGCCACGCTGGGGAGCGCGGCCGCGAAGATGCTCAGCCTGAGCTACCTGCACGAGCGGCGCGGCATGCCGACCGATCCCGCCTCACCGCAGGTCGTACAGCTCGCGGATTTGGCCGAGGCCGCCTACCGCCTGCAGCCCGAGTCGCTGCCTGTGCGGAACACTCTGGGGCTGGTGCGGCTGATCCAGGACCGGCCCGCCGAGACGCGGACGCTCTTGGCACATGCCGGCATGACAACCAGTGCCGAGCCAGCCGAGGTCGCGGAGGCACTGGCGATCCGGGGCCGGGCAGAGATCGAGCTCGGGGATCTCGTGCAGGCCGAACGGCTCGCGGCATCCGCCCGCCGGATGGCACCGGACGGCGCATTCCAGGGATGGCTTGACGAGGCGATCCGGCAACACCGCGACCAGGTGCCCACGGCTGCAACGCAGGCGCAGGTGCAAGACAGCGGGAGCCCGCCGTGACGAGCGTGACGACCCAGCTCGCGGGGATGGTGACCGCGGACCGGTATCCCCGGCCTGCCGGGGTGTCGGATGAGGTGTGGGCGCAGCAGGTGCTCGGCATCGCCGAAGCGTTGTGCGGGCTGTTGCTGTCGCTGCATGAACGGGGGGTCGTGCACGGGGGTGTGGGTCCGGACTGCGTGCTGATCCAGTCGCCGATCCACCAGCGTGCCGCCCTGGTAGTCGCGGCCGCGCACGGCGGCCCACCCGCGCCGCCGGTGGACGAGCCGGGCAGCTTCCGGCCGCCGGTGGTGCGGCTCGCGCCGGTGCCGGATCAACCGCTGTATCCGGCGCCGGAGGTGGCTGCCGGGAGACGGGCGACGGTGCGTTCGGACGTATACGGGTTCGGGTGCATGCTCGCGGGTCTGCTGGCCTCGGTCCCGGAACCGGACTGGGTGGGACTGCTGACCCCGTCGGAGCACACCCGAGTCTCGGCGGCGTTACAGGAGTTGGCACGGGAGGCGATGCACGAACATCCCTTTGCGCGCCCGTACTCGTTCCGAGTCGTCACGGCCCGGCTCGCGACGATCCGTCAAGCCTGGCAGGCGGACCTGGTCGAGGCGGGGGCGGGGGCCGCGCTGCTGGACGCACCGCGGGTGCCTGACGAGCTCACGGCGATCCTCGGCGCTCTCTCGGCACGGCTGCCGGAGTGGGCGCTGGCGTGGATCCCCGGCTGGCGGCAGCTGGCGGTCGAGGTTGGTCTTCCGGCCCGTCGTCGTGCGGGTTTGCGGGGTCGTTCCTGGCAGGGCCGCCACACCGGGAGCCTCGCGGGGCCTGCCGAGCCGGTGCCGCGCGTCGTGGTACCCAGGCCGGCTGCGGCCGACCAGGCCCGCAGCCGTGCCCGGGGCCGGGGTGTCGGGTGGGTGTGGGCGGCGGTGATCGGCGTCGTGGTCGTCCTCGGCGGGGTGGCCGTGTGGGGTGCGGCAGCGCAGCACGCCGCGCGGGCGCAGGCAGCCGGGGCATCACTGGCGGTGCCGGACCTGTCCGGGCAAAGCATCACCGAGGCGGATGCCGCGCTCGGGCAGGCCGGGCTGCTAGAGGCGGGGGAGCGTACCCAGGCGGATGGCAAGGTCCCGGCCGGGCGGGTGATCGGCACCGACCCCGCCGCAGGCGCCCACGTAGCAGCGCAGGCGCCGGTGATCCTGATCGTCTCTACAGGACCGGCGATGGTGGCGATGCCGGACGTGGCAGGGGTGAGCTTCCAGGCGGCGTCCAAGACGCTCATCGCGGCCGGGTTCGCCCTCGGGGCCGTCAGCGCGCAGGATGGGCCGGATCCTCAAGGCACGGTGGAGTCCACAAGCCCGCAGGCCGGGACGCAGACGGCCGAGGGGACCGCGGTGGACGTCATGATCGCCAGCGGCCTGCAACTCGTACCCACAGGTCTTGTAAGTCTCGACGTGAACACCGCAACCGCGCAGCTGAAAGCGGCAGGGTTCCAGGTCTCCACCCGCACCCAGGCCACCGCGGAATACGTCACCGGATACGTCCTGCAGACATACCCCGCCCCCGGGAACCGAGCCCCGGCCGGCTCCGCGGTCGTGCTGACCGTGGCGGAATACGCGGCGCCTACCGACACTCCCACCCCGACACCACTGGCCTCGACCCCGAGCCCATCGCCGAGCAGCTCGCCCGCACCGACTACCTCGAGCACGCCGAACCCCGGCGGGGCATCCGGCACACCGACCTTCATCCCCGAACCGAACGGGAGCAGCGCACCATGAGCGTGCAGCGCGGGTTCCGAGGTGAGCCCCGCAACGGCGAGAACCACGCACGCTGGGAGGCTGGAACTGTGAACTTGCTCCCTGGGCCCTCGGCGAAGGTACTCATCACGAGGGCGGTGATCGTCGCTGGGGCCGCGTACGTGTTTCTTCTGGCGTCTGCGTTCGTGGGCATCACCGTGGGCGGTGTCGTGAACCTCGTGCTGTGGGTGGTGACGCCCGTCTTCTGCGTCATGGCCGTGGCGGTCGGGGCTCACGCACACCGCCGGGTGATGGCAGAGGCCCGTGCCGGGTACGCGACCTGGCGCCCGGACCCGAATCTCTGCACGGTCGCCGCCGGCACGGTTGTCGCCGCGACCGGGGAGGTGCCATCCGGGACATCTCCGATTCCCGCTGCCGCGCCCGGCGAGGAGGCTGCCGCGGGTCGCCGCCGGCACGGCAGCATGGCGGGAAGCATGGCGATTCTCGCGCTCATCGGTGTTCCCACGGTATGCATGATCGTCCTGACGGTCGTGAGCTTCCTGCCCGCATCCGGCCCCGGCGACGCGGGCGTCGCCCTGCCGCGCGGGGTCGCTATCGCGGGCGCTGCGGCAGCGGTCGGGCTCACGACGATGCTCGTGGTGATGATCGGGCGGCGGCAGGCGCTCCTGAAGCAGGCCAGGACGGCCCCGGAGCGGCTGGTCTTCCTGGTCAACACTCCAGCACGTTCGGCATCCGCGGCCCTGCGGGCACTCGGAGCGGTCGACTGGCCGGCTCCGTTCGTCGCCGTCAGCGCCGATGATGCGGGCCTGCGGTTGCTTGATCGGCGCGGCCGCGAACTGGCCGTGCTGCCGTGGGCGCAGGTCGGGCAGGTAGGGGCGCGTACCTCCTGGCAGGGGCGCAGCAGCTTCGTCGACCTCGTCATCGTCATCACCGGGCATCCGCTGCCGGTCCCGCTCGTCCTGCGCAACCCGCGCGTGGACGCGGGCATCGTCAGACCCGGGTACGTGACGGTCGAACGGATCGGCCGGCGCCTGAACGAACTGGCACGCCAAGGGGCGAGTGCATGAACAGCTTCGACCTGCAGGGCTTCACTGATGGCCGCCATGACGAGCCGACCAGAGGTCTCGGTCACCGCGCCTGTGACAGCGAACGCGGCCAGCACCCAGACCGCCGATGTGTTGTTGTCGAGACAGCGGCACATCGGTGTGGCGGCACACCCCCTCACAGCCGCCTGAAGCGCCCGGCATCACTAGTCGCAGTGATGCCGGGCACCCCCTTACGCAAACGGGTGATCGGACACCTGCCGCACGCCACCGGGCGATGAGGAATCGTGACCCGTCCGCGCTGGGCACGCGACAGCATGGAGGCATGAGAAGGGCCGGAGTGACGGTGGCCGTGCTCGCTCTGACGATCACGGCCGGCCTGCTCGGAGCAGGATGCACCGAGCAGGTGTGCGCCGGGCCGGCTCAGCTGGTTCCCGCCGTCTTCCTCGACGCCTCGCCGTGGCTGGCCGCTCATCCGGATGCCCAGCTGAGGGCCTGTTATGGCAGCGGCCCCTGCCGCACGCTGACACACGGCTCCGACAGCCAGGCGCAACTACCCATCGGCAGCGGAGGGTGGCATGGTGCGCACGTCCTGACCATCCAGTCGACCGACGCGGCTGCCCCGGTGCACGTCGAGCGGCAGGTCACGCTTCACGAGGTCATCAGCGGGCAAGGATGCGCACGCACCGACGCGATCGGCGAGAACGTCGTGCTGAACGCCAACGGCACGCTGACATTGCGCGGCTGGAGCGGGCAGGTACTGCCGCCGGAATACTCGGTGCCGCGGTAGACCCGTGCAGTCGTACGCGGCGGGGACATGGCTTCCCGAGGCGGGAAGGACTTTCCCACGCAGCCGCGGCTGCCAAGGCCAGACGCTGGTTGTTCGATCTAGCCGCTGACACTTACCGTCGTGCCCGGCGGCGCGGTTGCGCAAGCCGAGTCCACCGCCTTGGTGGATGCGTCTGGTTGGATGCCTGTCCCGGGGCCGATCAGTTGTCGGTCAGGACGTCGATGTCGCCTGACTTGGGGTCGAGGACGAATTCGATTGCGGTGCCGACCGGATAGGCAGCGCGAAGGGCCGCGGGGGAGGTCTTCGCGACGGTGAGGAGTGTGGTCGCGGGGAAGGCGCCGGCCCCGCAGTTACCGCTTGTCGGAGCGAACGAGGTGCTCCCGTCGGAGTTCGTGGCGACCGTCGCAGGGTCGTAGACGGTGAAGCACACGGGGGCATGCTTCAGGCTCAGATCGTTCAGGAGAAAAAACGTGACGACGCGCAATCCATGGAAGGGTTCGTACGCCGTGGCGCCGTTGTTGCCGCCGCCCCACATGTTAGTGACCTGGCTCGGGATCGCGTAGCTCGCATCCGGCGTGAGGTGCCCGACAACTTTTGTGCCGTTGTACAGCGGGTTCGGGCGGTCAGCGAGCAGCAGACCGCCCACCACACCGATGGCGATCAGAAGCGCTGCAGCCGCGGCCGCAAACATGGGGCGCCGCGCGAGCGCGAGCAGCCAGGACTCCCGCGACTCGGTCCCTATGGATGGCGCGTTCGCCTGATCGGCGCCGTTGTCCTCGACTGAATGAACCGGGTCGAGCAACGCGAGCTCAGGTGCCGGCTCCGCATCGCGTGCGGGGTCGAGCGAGGCGGATGACATGCCTTCCAACTCACGCAATCTGCGCAGAGCAGTCGGATCGCCCTCGATGTCCGGGTCGGGTCCGTAGGCGCGACGCTGGAGGGCTGCCAGTTCAGCACGATCGTTCTGCGTCACAGGCGAATCCTGGCAGAGATGACCGTCTACAACGCGCAAAGGAGCCGCTGCTTGTCAGTGCACAACGGTCCCAAGTCGACCACTGGTATCCCAACCGCCTCAACGCGCCCTGACGTGTCCCTTGCGAAGCTGCCGCAAGGCCGGCGTCGAGAGCCGAACCGCGCTCATCCGATGGTCCACCGAGCTGGGGCCGGGGAAGCCTAGAGCCGCGCGGCTACAGTACAAATGTCAGACGGCTCGACGGCATGTCCGCTCTCAGCGCCGTTCGGTGCGCGGCTGGAGCCAGGCGGGACGGTCGGATTGCGGCTGTGGGAACCTCACGCCGCACACCGGGCAACGCCACGTTGCAGCCAGAGGCGCGGACGTCTCCGGCCACATCTCAAGCAAACATCGCGAGCAGATCGGGCCCGCGACTTCGTGACCCATGCGGATACTGTAACCAGCCGGCCCGGCGTTCGGAAAAGAGCCCGATCCCAATGCCCCGAGGGCTGAGGATCGGCCGCAGAGGAGTCGTCCACGCTTCTTGCAGATCGAGGTCGAAAGCTCGTGCCGACGAGGCTTCCCCGCGCACGGCTGGGGGATGTTGAGGGTCAGTCTGAGCCCGCCTGCTGAGTAGCTGGCCGCGCTGATGGTTACCCCCGCAGGGAGTTTTGGGGTGATGGTGTGTGGTTCCGTGAGTGTGCGGGCCCCCGGTTGGGCGAGTTCCTGTATGGCATCGATTGGGACCGTCAGTCCGCCAACGATGAGCGACTGTGGCGTGAAGGTCAGGGTGGTCGCGGTGTGCGTCAGGCGATAGTCGATGCCGATGCTGCCGGCCCCGCGTTGGATGATCGCCTCGAGATGTCCGTCTACGTCGGCGAACTGCGGCTGGGGGACGCCGTTGGCGCTGCTGCTTGCGGCGGAGTTGACTGCGTCCCACGGGACGGTGGCGTTTGCGTCGATGCGCTGCACGCGGTGATCTCCGCGAACGGCGACGCCGTGCAGCTCCAGTACGAGCCGGGTTTCACCTGCGGATGCGGTCACCCGAACGTCCTGGAGGTGCCCTGTCGCCAGCTGGTAGAGCACGGAGAACCCCGACACTGTGGCGTGCACGTCGGTCGCCTTGGCGCCGAAGAAGCGGCCGGCGGAGGCTGCGAGTGCGTGCTGGGTGCGGGTACGGGCCACGGCGTCTGCGGCGAGCAGCAGTGCGAGGGCTGTCAGGACGGCGATGGATGCCAGGAGAATGGGACGTTTCGAGCTCATGGCCGCAGTCGACTGCGGCGGGCTGATCGGATCCAGCCGTGCCCCATGACCGGCGGCTGAGCGTTAGCTGATCGGAAGTGAGACGTCGACCACCGTGCCCGTTTCCGGTGCACTGCGGAGGCGCACCTCGCCGCCGTGTGCTTCGACGATGGACCGTACGATGGACAGGCCGAGTCCGGAACCGCCGGTTTGCCGGCTGCGGCTTGCGTCGCCGCGCCAGAAGCGGTCGAAGGCGCGGTGCACCTGCTCGGGCGGCATTCCGGGCCCCTGATCGCTTACGCGCACCATGTGGGGTGCACGGTCCGAGCCGGTGATGATCTCGACGGTCACCTCGCTGGCCGTCGGGGTGTGGTTGAGGGCATTGCCGATGAGGTTGCGCATCACCTGGTAGAGGCGTCCCTCGTCGCCGTGGACCAGCGCGGGCCCCGGGGTGAGCAGGACGATATGGCGTTCGGGGTCGATGACGCGTGCGTCCTCGACGGTCTCGCGCGCGAGGCGGGCGAGGTCGACCTGGGCGTATTCGAGCGGACGGTGCTCGTCGAGGCGGGTCAGCAGCGCGAGGTCGTCGACGAGGGTGCGCATTCGGTCCAGCTGGCGGCTCGCTCGGCGCATCGCCTCCTCGCGCGGCCCGGGCTCTTCGAGTCCGCCTTGGAGGTAGAGCTCGATCCATCCGGCTGTGACGGTCAAGGGCGTGCGCAGCTCGTGGGAGGCGTCGGCGACGAAGGCCCGCAGGTGTGCTTCGGCATGCTGTTGTGCGTCGAAGGCGGCGTTGACGGTCTCGGCGAGGCGTCGCATGGCCGGGTCGGCGACGTCGGCGGACAATCGCCGGTCGGCTTCCCCGGTGGCCACGGCCTGCGCCTCGGAGGCCATGCGGCGCAATGGGCGCAGCCCGCGCCCGACGACGAGGACGGCGATGGTGATGAGCAGGAGGATGCCGATGAAGGCCCCGATCACGTTCGTCCAGGTCGCCTGCGTCGCCGTGGCCTCGTCGTCGCGGGTGTCGGTCCCGATGACGAGTGCCGCGACGGGGGTCGTGCGCGTGTTGATGGTGAGCGCGAGGCCGAGGTTGCGCGTGTCGAGGTTGCGGGCGATCACGTGCGGCAGGTGAGGGACGGGCCGAGCTGTGCCGAGGTTGTCGTGTTCGGCGGCCAGTCGCTGCGCATCCGCCGCGTCGATGCCGGTGTAGGCGATGACCGCACCCGTCTCGTCCAGTGCCACGAGGACGTTGCGACCGTTTGGCGCGGTGAAATCACCGAGCGCGCCTTGGCCGAGCGTCATGCCGCCCACAGCCTTGAGAGATGCGGCGGTACGGTTCACCGTCGCGCTGAGCTGCGATTCGACGCGGAGTTGCAGGAACGTGCGCAGGCCGATGCTCGTGGTCACGGCGAAGGCGGTCAGCACGAGGATCATGCCCACGGCAAGTGCGGCGACGATCTGCCCCTGGATCGTCCAGCGTGACCAGGGGCGTCTCATCGGTCCGGCTCGCGGATCGTGTAGCCGAAGCCGCGCACGGTGTGCAGCAGGGCCGGCCCGGATGCGTCGATCTTCTTGCGCAGGTTGGAGATGAAGCGTTCGACGACGTTGGTGTCACCACCGAAGTCGTAGTGCCAGACATGGTCGAGGATCTGCGATTTCGAGACGACGCGGTCGCGGTTTCGCAGTAGGAAGGCGAGGAGGCGGTACTCGGTGGGCGAGAGGTCGATCATTGTGCCGGCGCGGGTGACGAGGTGCCGTTCGTCATCGACGGCGAGGTCGGCGCACACGAGCGGCTCCTCCTCTGCTGCGTCCGGGGCGGCGGCGTCCGTGATCGCCCGGGAGCGCCGCACGAGCGCCTCGACCCGTGCGGCGACCTCGCTGATGCTGAACGGCTTGGTGACGTAGTCGTCGCCGCCGAGCTTGAGGCCGCGCACGCGATCCTCGATGGCGTCCCGCGCGGTGAGGAACAGCACCGGCAGCGTCGCGTCGTGCGCACGCAGGAATCGGACGAAGTCGAATCCGTCCGCGCCCGGCATCATCACGTCGACCACCACCACGTCGGGGCGCCCCTCGCGGGTGAGATTGAGGGCCGTGGCGGCGTCAGCGGCGGTCGTCACCTCGAAGCCCGCGAAGCCGAGCGTCGAGAACAGCATGTCGCGGATCTCGGGGTCGTCGTCGACGACCAGCACCCGGTCCCTCTCGCTCATGAGGCGACGGTAGCGTGCGCGAGCGCGAACCGGCGCGGGATCGTGGCCCGGCGTCGCCGCGAGGCGACCGCGGCGGCGGCGAAGGCGATGAGCCCCCAGGCGGCGAGGACGGTGCAGACGGACGCCAGGGACACGGCCGACCCGCCCGAGGCGAGTTGTGAGGCGCCGTCGATGAACGCGTTGAGCGGCAGCATTCCGGCGAGGAACTGCAGGCTGTGCGGGGCCGTCTGGATCGGCAGGATGTTGCCGATCGCGGCGCCCTGCAGGAACAGCAGACCGAGGAAGACGAGCAGCCCCGCCCGGCCGCCGACCGCCCGAAGGCCTGCTCCGATGGCGGCGAAGGACAGTGCGCCGAGCAGCGTGAGGCCGATGTAGCCTGCCGTGTTCGCGAGACCCGGGTGGAAGCACAGCAGGGTCGTCAGCATGACCGCGGTCTGGGTGAGGACGAGCGCGGCAAGGGGGGTGAGCTCGGCCAGCAGCAGCCGGGCGCTGGTGACAGGGGCGAGCGCGTCCTCGCTGCTGCGCCGCCGGCCCAGCAGCATCCCGGCCAGGGCGCCGAGCCACAGCACGAGGCCGGTGATCGCGGCGATGAGCCAGCCGTCGCTGATGCGGGCGTTCGTGCTCGACGCGTGCAGCGCCACGGGCTGGCTGACGACCTTTTCCAGACTGTCCTGCTGGGAGGAGCTGTAGCTGGGTGCCTTCTTCGCGCCGGAAGCCAGTGCGCTGCTGAGGGAATGCACGCCCGTGTCGATGGATGCGGCGCTTGAGGCGAGGGTGTCGCTGCCGCTCGCAGTCTGCTGCGCGGCCGAGGACACCTGGGCGGCACTGGAGGCGAGTTGCCCGGCGCCGGAGCCGAGCTGGACGACTCCGTTCGCCGCGGTGGAGGCGCCGCCTGCGAGCTGGTGGGCCGCGGCCGCCAGGGCCGTCTGCCCTTGGGCGAGGGAGTCGGCGGAGTCTGCGAGGCGTGCTGCGCCGTGGTCAAGCTGGCTGGCGCCGGCCGCAATGCCGGTGCTCGCATCTGCAAGCTTCTGAGTGGCAGGCAGCAACTCCGCCGCGCCCGAGGACACCGACTGTGCCGCGGCCGCCGAGCCGTGGGCGAGCTGGTCGATCTGGGCGAGCTGGCCGCAGAATGCGGCTGAGGAGCTCGCGGTGGAGCACTGCGTCGTGAGCCTGTCGATCCCGTCGGCGGTGTTGCCGGCGAGGGTCGCGGCGGTTTGGGCGCCGCTTGCAAGACCTGTGGCTGAGGTGTGCAACGCGGTGGCCCCGGACGAGATGCCGGTCGCCGCGCCTGCGATCTGGGCGGCACTCGCGCCCAGGGATGCCGTGCCGCCCGCGAGCTTGCTCGCGCCGCCCGAGGCGGTGCTCGCGCTTGCGGCGAGCTGCTTGGAGCCGTTTGCGACGCTGGAGACCCCGCTGGCAGCCTGGTCCGCGCTGGCGGCGAGCTGGGCGGCACCGGAAGACAGCTGCCCGATGCCGTCGGCGAGTGAGCGGGACCCGGTGTCGAGTTTGTTCGCACCGTCAGCGAGTTGCGCGGTGCCGCCCGCGAGCTGACCGGCACTGGAGGCGGCGCTCTGCAGTGATGTCGATTCGTCGTTGAATCCGATGAAGACGTTGTTCAGGAATCCTTGGGTGACCTGCGTGCCGAGCGCGGACGCGGCAGCGGCAGCGACCTGCTGGCTGATGAGGCCGGCGGTCATGCTCGAGGCCTGGTTGCTCTGCAGGCTCAGATCGGCCTGCACCGGGCTGTCGGTGCCGGAGGAGAGCACGGACTGCGAGAAGTCGGAAGGGATCGTGAGCACCGAGTAGTACTTGCCGCTCTTCAGACCCTCGGCAGCATCGGTCGCATCGGTGAGCGTCCAGTCGAGGTTCTCGCTGTTCGTCGTAGAGGGATCCACGAGGGCCGCCGTCAGAGAGCGGCCGGCCGCCATCGGCTTGTCTCCGGTGACGATCTTGTCCTGGTTGACGATGGCGACCGGCACCTGGTCGAGCGCGGAGGTGCGGTCGGCGAGACCCCAGACGAGGACGCCGATGGCGGCGATGGGCAGGGCCACTGCGGCGGCGATGGCGTAGACGACCGTCGACCGGCGGAGGGAAAAGCGGCGGAGGCTCATTCGGCGGGCTCCATTCGTGAGATGCGGGCAGGGGAGGTGATCGAGGTGATGAGCGCAGGCTCGTCGCTCAGCGGAAGCCGGATCGCGTCGACCCAGTCCCGGGCCCGGTCAGGAATCGCGGCGGCCACGACGATCGCGGTGACCCCGAAGCGCGCGAGTTGAGCGGCGAGCCAGGCCAGTGCCTCCACAGAAGCGCCACGAGCCGCATCCGCCTCGGACGCGGCAAGAAGGACCACGACGGTGCAGCCGCCTGCCGCGGCGAGCAATGCCTCGAGACGCGCGGCTTCCTCGGGTCGCAGGCCTGCGAGGGGACGCGTGTCCTCGAGCAGCGGGGCGTCGATCCGCCACTGCAGGCGGGCGATCTCGGCACGGAAGGCCTCGCGAGCACGACGACCGGAGACCACGAGCCGCGCGCGGGCACTGATCGCGTCAGCGACCGTACGACCGTCGTCTGCGAACGTGTGCGCAGTGATCAGGGCTGTGCCGCGCAGCACCTGCTCCCGCTGCTCTGGCAGCAAGAACCCGGCAACGAGCAGTTCGCCACCGCCGCCGGCGCGCCCGGTGAGCCGGGTGGCGAGAACCCACGCGGTCGCCTCATCGTGCGTGAGGATGCCGACAGGCCGCCCGGCCGGAATCGTGAACGTGGCCGGCGGCATGCCGGAGGTGGTCGGCAGCGCGATCGCGCGTACGGCAACGCTGCCCTGCCTCCCTTGCGCGGCACGTGCAGAGAGGAGGCGTTCGAGAGCCGCACCCTCGATGTCGACAGACGGCAGCCTTCGGGCGAGCCAGCGCGGCAACCACCACGCGCGCCGCCCGAGCAGGGTCATCACGGCCGGCACGAGCGACATGCGCACCACGAACGCGTCGACGAACACGCCGACGGAGAGACCGAAGGCGATCGGCATGATCGTCGAGCTGCCCCCGGGCACGAAGGCTGCGAAGACGCACGTCATTATGAGGGCCGCGGCGGTGACGACGGCCGAGGAAGCCCGGAAACCGGTGGCCACGGACGCTTTGGCGTCGCCGGTGCGCACGTAGTCCTCGCGCATGCGGGAAACGAGGAACATCTCGTAGTCCATGGCCAAGCCGAACAGCACCCCCATGACGAAGATCGGCAGGAAGCTCACGATCGGACCGGTGGCGAGGTGGTCGGCCAGCCGCGATGGCAACCATCCGTTCTGGAAGACCGCGACGACAGCGCCGAGCGAGACGCCGACCGAGAGCAGATAGCCGGCCGTGGCCTTGATCGGCACCGCGATCGAGCGGAAGACGACCATGAGCAGCAGAAGCGAGAGCCCGATCACGACTGCGGCGAAGGGCAGCAGGGCGGCGGCGAGCCGGTCGGAGACGTCGATGTTGACGGCGGTCTGGCCGGTGACCATGAGATCCCGCACGTGATACTGCTTCTCGAGGCTGGGGGCGTCGGTGCGGATGCGGCGCACGAGGGCGGCGGTCGCGGGGTCGTTCTGGCCGTGCTCCGGAACGAGCTGCACGAGGGCGGTGTCGCCGCCTTTGTCGGGGGTCGCAGCAGTCACGGCCGCGACCCCCGGAATCTTCTTCAGGCCGTCGGCGAGATCCTGCGTCGCCTGCTTCGGATCCGAACTCGTCAGCACATCGGCGAGGACCGAAAGCGGGGCGTTGTAGCCGGCGCCGAAATCACGGCTAATCGTGTCGTAGGTCTCACGCTGCGGCGAGCCGGCCGCGGCCGTACTGTTATCCGGCAGGGCCAGGGTGAGCCCGGCTGTTGGCAGCGCGAGCGCGCCGAGTCCCAGCGCGATCACAACAACCGTCAGCAACGGCACCCTCGTGACCAGCCGCACCCAGCGCTCGGCAAGGCCGACCCGCGGCCTGCGGGGCTTCCTCGCGCGAGCGCTATCGCGCACCCGGCGCCGCGGAGTGAGCCACGCGCCGAACAGCAGGGCGATCGCCGGCAACAGGGTGAGCGCGGCCAGAACCGCGACAGCGACCGCCGCCCCGGCCGCCAGACCCATCACGGTGAGCATCGGAATATTCGCGATCGCCAGGCCGCACAGCGCGATCATGACGGTCGTGCCCGCGAAGACGACAGCACTTCCCGCCGTCGACAATGCGCGCCGCATCGCCTCCGGAGCGTCGACGCCCTTCGCGAGCTCGCTGCGATGCCGCGACAGGACGAAGAGGGAATAGTCGATGCCGACCGCCAGGCCGAGCATCTCGGCAAGCGTCGGCGAGGTGCTCGAGATCGTCACCACATGCGAAACGAGGACGATGCCGGTGATCGTGGAGCCGACGCCGATGAGCGCCGTGACCAGTGGCATCCCCGCCGATACAAAGGAGCCGAATGTGACAGCGAGGATGACGAGAGCTATCAGTAGACCGAGGAGCTCACCGGCGCGGCCACCCTTCGACGAGCTCGTGAGCGAGCCGTAGGCGTTTCCGCCGACCGTCGTCGTGACCACGGAGCCCTTCGGTGCAGCGGCGGCATGTTGGACTGCGTCGAGAGTCGTCGTCGAGGGCTTCGAGGCGGAGAACTGCACCGTGCCGATCACTGCACGGCCATCCTTGGAGACCGGGCCCGCACCGACCCCGCCGCCCAGCGGATCGGACATCGACACGCCGGGGAGCGCGTCGACCGCGGCGGCAATGTCTTTCACGGTTCGCTGCGGCGCAGTATCCGTGACCTTACCGCTGCCGACACTGAACACGACCTCGCCGGTTGCGCCGGACTGTCCGAAACGCTGGTGCAGGATGTCCTCGCCCTGCTGCGCCTGCGTGCCCGGGATCGAGAACGAGTCCTCATAGCTGTTGCCGAACATAGCGGCGCCTGTGCCCAGCAGTGCGAGCAGCACAATCCACGCGGCGATGACCCAGACCTTGCGCCGGGCGACCAAGCCGCCCAAACGATAGAGCAGAAGTGACACCAGGATTCCTTTCGACCCCGCCATGCCACCCGACACGGCTGACCGGAACCATCCGCGAATCTGACGATCGACTGACGGCCACGCCGCGCTCAGCGTCCGCGGCCGACGGCGGAGAAGCCGATGCGAATCAAGAGGTAGCTCATGCCCGCGCCTTAAGTCCTCGGCACCCAGAACTCAGACGAGAGCAGCGGTGGATTGTGAGGCGTCCAGTTCCGAAGTCATGAGCACAGGAAGGTCGCTACGGTCCGAGTTCCGGCGCCAGCCGACTCGCTCGCGCAGCAGCCCACGCCCCGCGAACGGGAGATTCCGCCGCTCCCGACCGAGAGTTGTCGAACACCGAGAGCACCACGCACCTCTATATCGCGCCGACGACCTTCAAGTACCACCTGGCTGGGTTGCGGCGATGAAGATCGGCACCTGCGACCGCCTGCAGGCTGTCGTCTGGATCTTCCGCCACGGCATCACAGAGAAGCTTCCGCCGTTACTCAGCAGCGGCGCCGCTTCATCGGCACCGGCCGCACGACGCACGTTCCCGATGCCGCGACTGGATCAGTCATCGCCCCACGCGTGGCAGACGGGTTCCGCGACCACGTGAGCCTGCTGCATGCCGAGCTGGACGGGGTCTGTCTGATTTACGGCGGATCTGACTTGGCGCATTGTTGTTAGTTGATTCGGCCTTCGAACGCAATCGCAAAGGCGTTCAGAGCTGGCTTCCACCGTATCGATCAGCCGGTTGACGACGGGCGCGCGGAACAGGACTCTCGCATGTCACTCGACGGAGAATTGCGCAGTAGTACTCATCACATACTGAGGTATACTAAGCACATGGATTCGGGTGAGACCGTCGATGGAGTGGCTACCGGGCTGCGGCGTGCGGTCACGCGCCTGTACAGCCGGTTCCGTTCCGAGCGGATGGAGGGCGAGGTGCCGGATGCTGCACTGTTCGTCCTCATCATGCTCGGGAAGGCTGGGCGCATGACTCTGACGGAGCTCGCGGCGGCGGCGCACGTCGCGCTCGGCTCGATGAGCCAGACGGCTCGCCGGTTGGGTGAGCTGGGGTATGTGACGAAGGAGCGCGGGGTCGAGGACCGCCGCCAGTCGTTGTATTCACTGACCGCGGCGGGCACGGCGGCGATGACGGCGGCGCAGCAGCATCGCCGCGATTGGCTTGCCGGTCAGGTCGCCGGGCTCTCCGCGGAGGAGCGTGCCGCCATCGCCCGCATCACCCCGGTGCTGCTGCGTATCGCCGAGTCCTGAATCACCACGAACACCGATTCGAGGAGCCTCATGCATCCCGTGGAAGCACTCCTGACCCCGCTGGGCAAACTGCTCGGCAGCAAGCACGCCGACCCGTCTGCGGGCCTGGCCGCCAGGCTTGAGCCAGCGGATCCTGGCCGCATCGCCCTGTCCGCGCCGGCCTTCGCCGACGGCGGCGAGATCCCGGCGCGGTACTGCGGGCGGTTCATCGGCGAGAATGTGTCCCCGGCGCTGAACTGGGGCGAACCGCCGGCGGGCACCGCGGCGCTCCTCCTTGTCATCGAGGATCTCGACGTGCCGACCACGGTTCCTGGCATCCACCTCATCGCACAGCTCGCACCGTGCGCCGGCGTGCCGGACGGCGCACTGAACGCCGGCGCACCCGGTGTCGAGTTCCTGCCGAACCACCGCGGCATCCCGGGTTACATCGGCCCGCGTCCGCTGCCGGGCCACGGGCCGCACCACTACGTCTTCCACCTCTACGCCCTCGACAGCCGCCTCGACTTCGCCGGGATCGCCGACCGGGCCAGGCTTCCGGACGCTACCGCAAGGCATGTCCTGGCCTCGGGCACCCTCACCGGCACCAGGACGTCATGACCCTTCCCGGCCTGCGCTGCGTGAGTGTCTCGTCGCGAGTCGGAAGCTAGCCGATGAGCCCGTCCATGCCCCATCGTGGCGTCGGTCCGGGCTGGCCGAGGTCGGTTCCGACGGGCTCCTGCGAGACATCCCGGGCGATCGTCGTGCCCCAGTCGAAGTACCCCATCAGCACCTGTCTCAGTTCTTTCCGCCTGGGAAAGGTGTCGCGGATCGTGTCGTCCATGAGTTCCAGCCAACGCTGCCGGTGTGCCTCAGTGATCTGAAGGCCCAGATGTGCTCGGAGCAGACCCTGATGGCCGCCGAGCTCAGCGGTATAGCCCGCCGGTCCGCCGAAGACCTCGGCGAGCCATACCGCGATGTGCTCGGTGTGCATGGGGGTGAAGTGCGCGAACACCGGCTTCAGCAGCTCGTCTTCCAAGACGCGGGCGTAGAAGGCGGTGCACAGCCGGCGCAAGCCATCCAGCCCGCCTGCCTGCTCGTAGAGTGCTGAGGCCATCGGTGTCCCCTCTCCGTGTGGCTCCTGCCAGCCTGTCACGAGGACGCACCCGCCACATCGCCGATCGCATGAAAGGTCAGCTATCGCGGGCGCCCAGACCAACCAAGCATCAACAATCTCCCAGATAGCAACAGCAGGTATCTCCCTTCTCAACCCGTGCTGCTCCGACAAGCCTGTCTCAATCGGGCGATCATGCGTCCCGGAGCCGCGGCAGGAGCCCGCTAGCGAGCAGCGCCGCGGCAAACGCTCAGCCGCAGGTTCCGCTGCGTCCCCTGACCTTCGGCTCGGGCAGGTGAGGGTCAATCTCAGCCCGTCCGCTGAGTAGCCGACCGCGCGAACACGCTTGATATCGCTTTCGCAGCGTTGCCGGGGAATGAGTCAAGTGGGTTGGGCGACGTGTCGAGGTTCGAGCTCGACGCGTCACGTTCTATAACCAACCCGAACTTGTCGTGTGCGCCTCCAGCGCCCTGGGCTGAGCCGTTCGGCACCGCAAGGACCAACAACTCCGGAGCCGGCAGAAGGGCGCCTCATCCCCAGGTGACCATGAGAGCACCGGCCTCGTATGTCGCGACCGGGTTGGCGAAGGGGAGGGGCTCCAACTGCTCTGCATTCACGAGGCGAAGACGGGGCGCCTTTGCCAGCAGCTGCGTGATCGCCTCGCAGATCTCGAGGCGCGCGAGCTGCTGGCCCAGGCACGCGTGCGGTCCATGGCCGAAGCCGAGATGGCCGGCCGAATCGCGGGTGATGTCGAATTCGGCTGGCCGCTCGTACTGCCGTTCGTCATGGTTGGCCGCAACCGGCGAAACCGCCACGGTCGTACCCGCGGGGATAGGTATGCCGTCGAGTTCGGCATCCGCGACCGCAGTGCGCGGAAAAAGAGTGACGAACATGGCTCCCGCCCGCATGAACTCCTCGACGGCAGAGAGTATTCGATCTGGCTCTCCACGGAGGAGACTGAGCTGCTCGGGATGGGTCAGCAGCCCGGTAAGTGCCGTGGTGATCATGTATGCAACGGAGTCACGCCCTGATCTCATCAGCACCGCCAGGACGCCTTGTACCTCGGTGCGCGTCAGCTGGCTCGCGAGCAAGTGGCTCACCACATCCTCGCCCGGGGTATTCGCTCGCGCATCCATCACGGCGCGGATGAAGTCGAACCGCTGCTGCGTGGAACCGGCCGCAGCCACGAATCGCTCGACGAACTCGGGCGCCATCGCATCGGGTATGCCGAGTACCAGGCAGTGGATGCGTGCGGCGATCGGGTTGGCGTAGTGGGCATAGATGTCGGCCGGCTGTGGCAGTGCGAGGAAGTTGTCGAGCTGGCTGCGGACGATCCCTTCAACCGCCTGCTCGCGTACTCGCACCGCTCGCGCCGAGAAGTCGCTCAGCACTGAGGTTCGAATCCGGCGGTGCTGCTCGCCGTTGAGAGCGAGCAGGTTGGCTGCATCCATGGCCGCTCGGGCCTCGTCGTCGAGTTCGTCGGGCTCAGACGGAGGAAGGACTCCCGGCATGTGCGGCGAGCCCACGGCGAATCTCGGATCTGCCAGCAGGTCGCGCGCGAGCGCATGCCGGGTGACGATGAGCCCCGTATGCCCGTCCGGGTAGTCGAGCGGGGTCGCTGCCGCCTCCTGGCTCCATCGGGCAAGAGTGGGCGAGGGCGCCAACGGAGTTCCATCGGTCGGAAGCGCGCGACCGCCGTGAACCGGGCAGCCGGTCATGCGAAGTCAGGCAGCAATGGGACGATGATATTCATAACAGCAAACGTTGCTCAGTTTGCCGGCTGTAAATAGGTAGATGTTGTCCTTAATCGAGCGGATTTTGGGGGAGTATGGCCGACGCTCGCATCCGAGGGCGCTTCGAGACCCTCGAGCGGTTCGGAATCGCCGCGGAGCGCTTCGCTGACTACGTCGAACACAGTTCACGAATGCACGGGCTCGATGTCGTGCTGTTGACGATCGTGCTGGCCGGGACAGGTCGTCACCTTCTCGGCGACACGGAATATGCGATTCCTGGCCCGTCCTTCGCTGTCACGCGCGTGGGCGAGCGGCACCTCCTGGTGACGGACGGAGCGGCGCTCGAGGTCGTCAACGTGTATCTCGACGTGGACGCGCACGTCATCCCACCCCTTGCGCCACCGCTGGATCGCGCCCTCGGCGCCCTTATCCCGTTCAACGGCGCGACACCAACGCGCCTACCCCAGGTGCAACTCGACGAGGTGGCAGCGATTCGCGCCATGCTGGAACTGCTCGTGCGCGAAACGGAAGCGCCCGGCCCGGGTTCCACCGATGCAGTGCCCGCCTTGAGGATGCTGCTTCTTGTCGAGTGCGCCCGGGCACTGGCTCGGCACGGCTTCCTGAGATCGTCGACCCCGAGCAGCCGCACCGAGTCAGCCGTCGATACGGTGCGAGACCACCTCGACCGCACCTTCACCGAGCACCACACTCTTGCCGAGCTCGCTGGGATCGCTCACCTCGAGCGCACCTACCTCTCACGCTCCTTCCGAGCCCGAACCGGCCGGACGATCACGCGGTACCTCACCGATCTGCGGATCGACTACGCGCGCGTGCTCCTGCGCACCACAGACCAGACGATCGGCAACATCGCCGAGACATCGGGGTTCGTCGACGTGTCAGCGTTCGGACGCCAGTTTCGTCGCGCCGCCGGGGTCTCGCCGCGGGCCTATCGCGCCGGTTCGCGCCGGTCGGGCTGATCTCGCGCCGCGGCTCGCGTCCGCCCCAGTCAGAACAAGTGACCGAATCCGAGGCTGACGAGGTTGTCGTGCGAAGTTTCCAGGCATTCCAGGGCCGTGCGCCCGTATCGCAGATCCTGCTCCACGAAGAGATGCCCGACTCCGATCTGCTCGGAGGCGAGCACGATCGAGCGGATGTCAAGGTTGCCGTCGCCGACTTCGGCGAATTGCACAACGCGCATCATCGCCTCGTCAAGGGTCCCGGCTCCGTGATCTCCCCGCAGCACCTCCGCGGGAAGCTCGCCGACCCGGTAGTCCTTGAGGTGGACCAGGGCGACCCTGCTCGCGTATCTGTGCAGGACTGTGACGGGGTCCAACCCTCCTCGCTGGACCCAGTGCACGTCGAGCTCGAGGTCCATGAGCGGCGCCTGCTCGAGGATGATGTCGAGCAGGTGGCGGCCGCCGGCCTTAGCGAACTCGAGATGGTGGTTGTGATAGCACAAGCCAATGCCGTGCTCCTTCAGCCGGTTCGCGATCGCATTCGCGTGATCGCAGAATTCCCGCAGCCGGTGGGGCGAGTACAGGGCGTCGAGCGGCGCCACCGGCAAGCGAAACATGCGGGCTCCGAGCGTATCGGCGAGCGCGACCGCCTGGTCGAAGTCGTCCTGCAGGGACAGCGCATCGCTCCCCGGGGGCTTCGTGAGGGCGACCGTGATGCAGGGGACGTGGAGGTCCAGCTCATCCCGCGCTCGCGCGAGCTGGGTGACGGCCTCCGCGGTCAGCGGAATCTGCGATATCTCCAGGCTTCGGTAGCCGATCTCTCGGACGCGCCGCAAGGTGTCAAACAGCCCGTTCTCGAGCTCGTCCTTCAACATCATCGCCTGGACACCGATGCGGGTCATGAGCCGTCCTTTCCGTCAAAGGAATATGAAGAGGGTGTCGGCCGTGCCGCCGGTGGCGTCGAGACTCTCGGGGTGGCCGATCCGGTACGCGACCACCTCGCGCCACCAGTCGGTCCCGCTCACCGCACCTCCTCGGGCTCGCGCGTGAGTGCCGCCTCCGCGGGCGCCGTCGAGGCCCTCCAGCGGTGCCACCCCGACCCGACCTCGATATCGGTGTCAGCGCCGGGGAGCCGTACGACCGCACGTGCGTTCGGCGGGATCTCGGCATCCACGACGATCACATCCCCGTCTCGGCGCCATCCAACCGACGTGAGGCCGAAGACCGTCTCGAGACGCGCCTCGGCATGGTCGAGGCCCTGGATGGGGTTCGGGGCGACCCCGACAACCTCGTAGCCCGGCGCCAGAGGAACGAGCCCGCACACCACGCGGTGCATCCAGTCCGCGACCGCACCGAGCGCGTAGTGGTTGAACGAGGTCATCTCGCCCGGATTGATAGAGCCGTCCGGCAGCATGCTGTCCCAGCGCTCCCAGATCGTCGTCGCGCCCATCGTCACCGGATACAGCCACGAGGGCAACTTGGTCTGGAGCAGCAGCCTCGCGGCAACGTCGAGATGACCGGTGGAGCTGAGGGCGTCGCACACGAGTGGTGTTCCGACGAATCCGGTCGCGACCCGGTAGCCACTGAGGGTCACGAGTTCGGCTAGCCGGTCGCCCATTTCGCGAGCGGTGGCGGGGTCTACGAGATCGAACACGATCGCGAGCGCGTACGCCGTCTCCGCGTCGGAGCTCATCCGACCGTCGGCACGCACGAATGCGGTGCGAAACGCCTCGCCGACCCCGTGTGCCGCCTCGTCGTAGTGCGCGGCGTCCGCGTCGCGGCCGAGCTCGCGGGCGGCGCCGGCCGTCAGGCGGACTGAACGGTAGAGATAGGCGTTCGCGACGATAACGGCTGACGTCTGGGCTTCATCCGGCCGATCCGGTGGGGCTGTCGGGTCGAGCCAGTCGCCGTACTGTCGGTCCTTGCGCCAGATGCCGTCCGTGTCGCGCCGTCGCAGGATGACATCGACCCAGTCGCGCATGCTGTCGAGACGGTCGGCAAGCAGGCGGCGGTCAGCGAAGCGCTGATGCAGTACGGACGGGACGATAGTCGCGGCGTCCCCCCATGCGGCGGCGGGCGTCTGCGGCAGATATGCCGCCAGTGCGTTGGGGATGACATCCGGGACGATGCCTCCCGCGGCGTGCTGCTCCAGGGCGAGGTCGCGCAACCAGCTCTCGATGAAGGCGTGGCTGTCGTAGAGAAAGGAAGCCGTCGGTGCGAACACCTGGATATCTCCGGTCCAGCCGAGCCGCTCGTCGCGTTGCGGGCAGTCTGTGGGAATCGACAGGAAGTTTCCGCGCATCCCCCACACGACGTTCTCATGCAATCGGTTCAATAGCTCGTGCGAGCTGGAGAACCAGCCGGTGCGCCGCATATCGCTGTGCAGGACCACGGCGCTCACATTCTGAGGGTCGAGGGCCCCTGGCCATCCCGTCAGTTGGACATAGCGGAAGCCGTGAAAGGTGAACCGCGGCTCCCAGACCTCGACGCCGTCTCCTCGAAGCACATACCGGTCGGTCGCCGCCGCACCACGCAACGGCCGCACTCCGAGCCGCCCTCCTTCGAGGACCTCTGCGTGGCGGATGGTCACGGTGCGGCCGGCCTCGCCCTGAACGGTGATGCGGAGCCTGCCCACGAGGTTCTGCCCGAAATCCAGGATCGGGGCGCCGTCCGGATCGCGCAGCACCGCGATCGGTGCACGTTCCTCGATTCTGCGGACCGGCGGCGCGGTCCTCGGCTCGGGAACAGGCCCTTCCACCACCATCGCGGCGGGCCACCCGCCGTCATCGAAACCAGGGCGTGACCACCCGCCAAGCTCCCGGCGAGCGTCATAGTACTCGCCGTCGTAGATGCCGCTGGACACCAGCGCACCGTCACCTGTAGCCCTCCACGAGCCGTCGCTTACGACGCGGACGCTCCGTCCGTCCTCATAGTCGAGGTCGAGCTGGAGCGCGAAGGCAGGCTGGTCGCCGTACACGACGCGTCTGTCATCCGTCGGCCCATACGTCTCGGTGTACCACGCGCCGGCGAGCGTGACGCCCAGGGCATGCGCTCCAGGCGCGAGTGCGGCTGTCACGTCGGCCGTTTCGTGGAGTACCCGTGCACGGTAGCTGGTCCAGCCCGGCGACATCTCCTCGTCGCCCACGCGCGCGCCGTCGAGCTTGAGTTCGAAGGCGCCAAACGCGGTCGCCGTGACGATCGCGCGGCGCAGGCCCGGCTCGACCGTGAACTCGCGGCGCAACAGCACGGGCTGCGCGCGCCGCTGAGGGGAGGCGAGAGCGACCCAGGTGGCGGTCCAGCCACCGTCGTCGAGGAACGCGGCGAAGATCATGAGCGGCTCGCTCCACTCGGATGAGTCGCCATCGCCGCCGGTGACGCGCACCCGCACCGAGTGGGTCGAATGGGAGGTGATCGGGTCGAAGGGCCACTCGACCAGTACCGAGGAGCTCCCCTCGACGGCATATCGCGATGCGGGGTCACCGTCCAACTCCAGCTCGGCCGCCGCCTGATACCAGGCTGGCCTGCGGGTCTCGGTCGCCCAGCTCAGTCGCGGGCGGGAAGTCGCAACATGCGGGCTGTCGGTGCGCAGTTCCGCCCGCAGGCGAACGGCTTTGGGCCGATCCGTCTCGTTATGCACGCGCGCCTACTCGACGCCGGTGCCGACGACGCCGCGGACGTACCAGCGCTGGAAGACGAGGAACACGATCAGCACGGGGACGAGGGCGATCACGGCGCCCGCCAGCCCGATCGCCGGGGACACCTGGGAGTACTGGCCGCCCGCAAGCGGGGCCAGAGCCACATTGATGACCTGCAGCGACGGATCCGTTGCAATGACCTGCGGCCAGATGTACATGTTCCACGCGGTCAGGAACGACACCGAGACGTAGGTGGCTAGTACCGGGCGAGCAAGCGGCAAGGTGATCGATACGAACACGCGGAACCAGCTTGCCCCGTCGATCCGTGCGGCCTCGATGAGACCGTCGGGAAGGCCCGCGAAGAACTGCCGGAACAGCAGCACGGCGAAGGTCACCTGGGCAGCCATCGGCACGATGAGTCCGGCATACGTGTTCAGCCAGCCAAGCCGGTACACCTCGATGAACAAAGGGATGAGAGTGAAGTTCGCAGGGATGAACACGGGCAGGATCAGCACGGCCATGAGCGCCCCGGTATAGCGGAACGGGATCTTCGCCAATGCGAATGCGGCCGGCAGGGACAGCACCAGCTGGAGCGCCACCACCCCGATCGCGAACACGAAACTGTTGGCGATGACCTGGGGACTCAGATAGGCGAACGCCGCGGCATAGTTGCTGAACTGCGGCACACGGGGAAGCAGCGGCGCAGGAAACGCCTGAACCTCAGAGGGCGACATCAGCGACCTCGAGACCATGTACACCAGCGGGGCGACCATGATCAGCCCGCAGACGACGATGAGGGTGTAGCGGAAGATGCGGTACGACAGCGGGGTCACGGTCATCGACGGCTCCTGGCGATGCGGCGGATGAGCTGCACGACGACGAAGATGACGACGAGCAGGAGAAGTTGGAACAGGGACAGCGCGCTGGCATACCCCTGGTCGTTGTGCTGGAACGCCTGCTGATAGGCGTAGAGCGCCAGCGAGGTTGTCTGCCCGAGCGGCCCGCCTTGGGTGAGGATCAAAGCGATCTCGAACGATCCGCTGAGGAACCCGACGATCTGCAGGACCAGGATCACGGCCGTCGAGGAGCGGACGCTTGGCCAGGTCATGCTCCACAGCTGGCGCCACTTGCCTGCTCCGTCGATCGATGCCGCGTCGTAGATGTCCGTCGGGATGCGCTGAAGTCCTGACATGTAGAGCAGGATCACCAATGGCAGGCCGCCCCAGATCATCATGACGACGAGCGCGGGACGAGCCCACACGATGTCGCTGAGCCAGTTGGGTCCGTGGATTCCGATGAGCGCGAGTACCTCGTTGAGAAGACCGCTGCGCGGCTGGTAGATGTTCACCCAGATCAGGGCGGAAACCGCGCTCGACGCGAGGATCGGGGCGAGGTAGAAGACCCGAAGTATGCCGACGCCCGGCATCCGGGAGTTGACCGTGACCGCGAGGAGGAAGCCGATCATGGTGACCGGGATGACACCGAGCACGACGAACATAAGTGACACGAACAGGGACGACCACACCTCCTGGTCGCCCAGTAGGCGGGTGAAGTTGTCGACCCCGATGAACACCGGGGTATCAAAGAGGTCCCAGCGGAAGAACGAGAGGGCGAGGCTGCCCAGCGTTGGGACGATGACGAACAGCAGGAATGCGATCATCCCGGGGGCAAGGAACGCCGAGGCGGTAAGCGCGTCGCGCCGACGTGCGCGCGATCGCCCCTCCTGGCGGGCCTCGTCGCTGACGCGGGTCGCGGGGGAGGAATGGGTCATGGTCGTCATTCTGGGTGCTCCTGTGCCGTCGGGGACGGGATGAGCCCATCCCCTCCCCGACGGCCGCTTCTCAGTACTGGGCGGTCTTCAACGCGTCGTTGACGGTCTTCTGCGCATCGTCAAAGGCTTGCTTGACCGGCATCTTCTGCAGGACGACCTCCTGCACGGCCTTCTGCACTGCAGCACCCAGCGTGCTCTGCGCCGTGCCCGGCAACTGCACGAGCAGCGTCGCGTCTTTGGCCGTCGTAGCGAACACCTTGATGTTCGCCGGGGTCGACACGTTCTGCCACGACCCGCTCGTCAGGCCATCCTTCGTGGGCGGGATGATCCCCCCGCCGTCCGCGGTCTGAGCCACCTTCATGCCCTTGTCCTGGTCGTAGAACCACCCGAGGAAGGCCCACGCGGCGTCCTGGTTCGTGCTGGTCGCACCGATCGAGAGCCCGTAGGAGCCACCGCCGGAGACGTGCGTGCCATCTACCGTCGGAACCTCCGTGACATCCCAATCGTCTTTCGCCAGCGCCGAGCGGTAGGTCGCGATCGACCCGCGCGAGGCGATCGCCATGGCCACGCTGCCCGACTCGAACAAGGTGCTCGGGTCATTCGGCGTGGTCGTGTACGCGCCGGAGGCCGACCCGTAGAACTTGAGCATGGACTCCCAGACCGCATCCGCGGCCGGCGACCCGATGTCGGTGGTCTTCGTCTTAGGGTCGTAGACCTTGACACCGGAGGCGATGAGTGCCGGCCCCGCGACGAGGAGGTTCGTGCCGTCGCCCAAGGGTGCCACCGTGCCCAGCACGGATCCCCCGGACTTGTCCTGGATCTCCTTGGCAACGCGGAAGTAGTCATCCCACGTCCAACTCGGAGTCGGGTACTCGGTGACCCCCGCCTTCTGGAACAGCGTCTTGTTGTAGACCAGCGCCGTGGAGTCCGCGCTGACCGGCAGCCCCGTGATTTCCTTGGTGTCGGTGGCGGGCCGGTATTGCCCGACGAACTGGGGCAGGAACTCGCTGAGGCTCAGGCCGTCCTTCTTCGCTGCGAGGCCGGGGGCCAGATCGAGGCTGACATGGTCTGCGGCAAGGGTGTTCGCAAGGAAGTCGACGTTGAAGAAGACATCCGGCAGAGACTTGCTGATCCGCTCCGTCGCGAGGAGCTGGGAGTACTTGGTCGGGTCGTCGGTGGTCGCCTGGATCTTCACCTTCCGCTTCGGATACTCCTTCATGTACGCGTCCGCGTAGGTCTGGAACTGCGTCTTGAGCTGCGAGATCGTGGCGATCGTGATGGTGCTGCCATCTACAGAACCGGCGGCGCCAGCACCCGTCGAACCACCGCCCGAGCACGCAGCCAGCAGGGGGATCGCGACCGCTGCCGCGAGGACGGCGAGCGCGCGCCGCCGGATAGGAGACTTCATTGTCATTACTTCCTCAAGGTGGGAGTGGTGTCGACGAAGGCGCCTCGGTGCGCCTCCGCCCGCTGTAAAACCTTACACAGCGTAGAATGATGCTCTGTTCGGTGTCAAACACGGATTCATGTAATACGTTTTGAAGGTGTCGATGTCGATCACCTCTTCGCCCCCTCGCTTCCTGAGAGTCGACGGGAGGGCGCCGGCGGCGGCTGAGCGCGTCGTCGCTGGCGCCGCCTCTGGGACTCCGCGTCTGAGCTGGACGGTGCCGCTGGAGCGCGATGGCCACGAGCAAACGGCCTTCCGTGTCACAATCCGCGATATCGAAGGGCGCCTGGTGCGCGACAGCGGCGTGTTCTCCTCGGCCGACCCGTGGTGGATCGTCTCTCCGCCGCTTCCGGCGCACGCGGAGTTCCGATGGTCGGTCTCCACCTGTGATGAGCGTGGAGCGTGGAGCGCGGCCGCACAAGCCGATCTGGAGACCGGGCCGCTCGAGCCATCGGATTGGGCTGCACGCTGGATCCCGCGCCCGACGGGCGCAATGGCCGGCCTGCCGTTCACGGTGGACCGTTCGGTGCGACGCGCACGCTTACATGTCACCGCGCAAGGCCTCGTGCGCGTCGCCTTCGACGGAGTACAGCTCGGCGACGGGGACCTCAATCCGTCCCGTACCGACGTCGGCCGCGCGCTGTACCGCACCTTTGATGTCACCGACCTTTGTGACGCAGGCCCGCACCGTGTCAGCCTCGGCCTCGGCCTCGGCCAATGGCATGTGACGGGACTGGATCCGCGGGTCCTCGCCGAAGTCGTCATCGAGCACCACGACGGAAGCGTCGCGCGTGTGGGAACCGGAAGTGGCGCTGAAGCCGCCGTCTCGCCAGTTGTGGTCGACGAGCCCTTCTACCTGGAACGGCACGATCTGCGGCAGATGCCGACCTTCGGCCCCGGAGACGGGATCGAGCTCTACCCGGACGGCGACATCCCGCTCGCCCCGCCGCAGGCGGTGGCGCCCGACCCGTCGCCCCGGCTGCGACGAATGCCGGGACGCCCGGTGCGCGAACTCCATCGCCGCGAGGGAAGACGAATCGTTGATGTCGGCGAGAACATCGCCGGCGTGCTCGTGGTGCGCGTCATCGACCCGGTGGCGCCTGGGACTGTCCTGCGCCTGGTCCACGGGGAGCACCTCGATGCGGGAGGACTTGTCGATACGACGAACCTCTCGCTGCCCGCGGATGCAGGCCGCGTTCGCCAAGCAGTGGAGTTCGTGCTCGCCGGCACCGGTGACGAGGTGGCGGAAGCGTGGTTCTCTTACGCAGGGTTCCGCTACGTCGAGCTGAGCGGCCTGCCCGAGTGCACGGCCATCGAGGTCACCGCCTGCCCTCTGCACAGCGAGGTGGAGCCGACCGGTGACATCTCGTGTGATGCGCCGTCCGTCGAGCGTCTGGTCACGATGGGGCGCCGCACCCGCCTCAACACCATGCATGGCGTGCCGGAGGACTGCCCCACGAGGGAGCAGGCCGCCTGGACAGGAGACAGTGCTGCGGCAATCGACTTCGATCTCGCCGCTTTCGATCTCGAAGCGCTTTACAGCAAATGGCTCGACGACCTCATCACGAGTCAGGGCCTGGACGGCTCGATCCCTGCCATCGCTCCCCGGATCGGGGACGAGCCCGCACCCACCGATCCGGTGTGGGGCTCCGCGCTGCCGCGCCTCGTGCTGCAGCACTGGCGGCACTATGGCGACAGGCGCGTCCTGGACCGCGGCCTTGTAGCACTGCGGCGCTGGACCTCGTTCCTGCTTGGGTGCGTCGGTCCGCTCGGCGTCGTCGACGGGGCTCCGATCAGCTTCGGGCACGACTGGCTTGGGCTGCACCAGACGCCACCCGAGTTGCACCACACGACCGCTACTGTCGAAGCGCTGGATACCCTGGCCGAGCTTGAAGAAGCGGTCGGGCGCCTGGAGGAGGCGACTGCGGCGCGCGGTGAGGCTGCGCGGCTGCGCGCCTCGGCCGGGGCGCGGTTCGTCGACGAGGCGACCGGGTGGGTCGCCAATGGCTCGCAGGGCGCCCAGGCCTGCGCGCTCGAGGCCGGGCTCGCCCCTCAGCTCGCCGCGCTGATCGCGGGCCGACTAACCGAGCGCATCGCCGCAGACGGTCGGATCACCTCGGGCTTCGCGACGACGCGCGCCGTGGTGCGCGGGCTGAGCGCGGCGGGCGCCGATCAGATGGTCTTCGACGCGCTCACAAACCCGGAGGAACCGGGCATCGGGGCGATGCTCGATCACGGCCCGGGAACGTTCTGGGAGTGCTGGTGGATCGACCCGGCCAACACCGGAACAGGCTCTCTGGATCATCACGGCCTGGGTGCGCCATTCGCCGCGTGGGCGTACCGATCGCTGCTGGGAGTCGAGCCCACCGCGGCGGGGTACCGCGTGGCTCGCTTCGACCCCCACCCGGTGGACGGTGTGGACCGCATCACGGCGGAGCTGGCGACGGTGCGAGGCGTCCTGCGCGTGGCGTGGCGGCGGGTCGGCGATGACCTTCAAGTGGAGCTGACGGTGCCGGTGTCGATGGAGGTCGATGTCCCGCGCGCCGGTCGCAGGTTCCGCAGCGGCGAACATCGCCTCACTCTTTTCGGGGCCGGGCGGATGCGCCGCAGCGCCCCCGAGCCCGTGCCCGGAGCGGCTGTCCCCATCCCGTTCGTCCCGCCCGTTCGGGCCCCGAGGCCGGCGGATCTCGACCGCGATCCCGACCTGATCGGTGCCGCCCTGGCGGCCGGCGCCATCCATGGCATGGGTGCGACGCGGGTCGAGGTGCTGCCGGATGGCATCGTCTGCATGCCGGTGCCGCACGAGCAGGAGCCCGGCCCCGTGCTCCGGGCGGTGGCGCCGGCGGATACCGACGCTGCCCTCGTGGCGATCGATGTCGATTTGGACCTGCGCGGCGCCGCGTTCGTCGTCGCCCGCCTGGACTTCGACCTGCCGATGACAGGACGGCGCATCCGCCCGGTACTGCGTCTGTGCGCCGCCGATGGCTCGACGCGGGAGTCCTCGGATACCAGGATCTGGCCGGCCGGCTGGAGCCGGGTCGGCGTGGACGTCGGCGGATGGCCGGGGGCTGCCGGTGTGCACCGCATCGAAGTCGGAGCCCGCTTCGAGGGCGAGCCCGACAACCTGCCCGGCGCCGTGCACATCGGCGGGCTCGGATGGAGCATGCGCCCACGCCGCTGGTGATCGTGCGCCGCCAGCGGCAGATGTCGAACGAGGCCGCGGCCTGGAGGCCGGCGGTCAGCCGGCAGGCGGGGTCGAGTCCCGCACGATCAGCTCGGGCTCCAGTGCCACCGAGCGGTGCACGTGCTCCGGGCCGTCTTCGATTTCGGCCAGCAGCAGGCTGAGTGCGGTTGCGGCGAGCTCGTCGACCGGCTGCCGCACGGTGGACAGCGGCAGGCTGGCGGACTGGGCATAGTCGATGTCGTCGTAGCCGATGATCGCGATGTCGCGCGGGATCGAGATCGAACCCGACACTATGAGCGACTGCATGAGCCCGAGTGCCAGAAGGTCGTTCGCTGCGAACACCGCGTCCGGACGCTCTCCGGCCGGCATTCGCTGCAGCGCCTCTCCGGCCGCGCGGCCCTCGGCGATCGTCTGGTCCACGGTGTCGATGTGGCTGAGCCGCACGCCGCTCGTCTCGGCACAGGCGCGCAGCGCGCCGGTCCAGCGGTCCTCCACCTGCCGGAGGGGGCCGCCGAGGAAGGCGATATGCGTGCGCCCCGTCGAGATCAGATGCCGGGCGGCGAGGTACCCCCCGATGCGGCCGTCGAGGGCGACTGAGCAGAACGCGTCCACGTCGGAGGAGGCGTCGAAGACGACCATGGGCATTCCGCGGTCGCGAAGGCGTCGCATCGTCGGGGTGACACCGTTGAGCGGGGCGATCATGATGCCCTTCACGCGCTGCTCCTCGAACACCTCGAGGTAGCGTTCCTCGCGCTGCCGGAGCTGGTCGCTGCTGCCGAACACCGCGACGCACCCGGCTTCCTCCGCGCTCGCCTCGATCGCGTGCAAGAGCGCGGCGAAGAACGGGTTGGCGACGTTGAGCACGACCGTGCCGACCATGTTCGTGCCGCCGGTGCGCAGCTGCCTGGCCAGCTCGTTGCGCACGAAGCCGATCTCGTTCATGACGTCATTGACGCGCTGGGCTGTGGGGGCGGAGACGCGCCCCGGCTTGTTGAGGACGTTCGAGACGGTACTGATGGACACGCCAGCGCGCTCAGCCACTTCTCGGATCCCGGCTCGCGCCACCTGCAACATCCTTTCGCGATCTGCCTGTCAAACGATTTAGACCTCTCGCGAGCCTGCGTACACTACTTGCGGCGCAAGCTGTCTCACCTGGCTCGGGGCGGGGAGCATGAATCGTTTGACGTTTGATGAGAATGTTAGCGCGCGGCGCGATGCCGAGCGATCACGTCGCGATACCACCGCGCCGAGTCCTTCGGCACGCGGGCGAACGTCTCCGGGTCGATCCGGTAGAGCCCGAAGCGCTGTGTGAACGCGGCCGACCACTCATAGTTGTCAAGCAGGCTCCAGAGGTAGTAGCCGCGCACGTCGGCGCCCTCCGCCGCCGCACGGGCGATCCATTCGAGGAAGCCCCTGACGTAGCGGATTCGTTCCTCGTCGTGCTCCGGATCTGCGTGCGGCCCGTCGGGCATGCCGTTCTCGGTGATGAACACCGGCCCGATCCAGCCGTAGTCGTCGCGGACCATCTCCAGAGCCTCGTATACGGCGCGGGGGTAGTACTCGGCGCCGTTGTCGAGGAAGTTGCCGCCCGGGTGCGGGTCGCTCGGCGCCCAGGTGTTGGGGTCTTGGGTCTTGGAGTTCACGACCACGCGCGAGTAGACGTTGAGGCCGAGGTAGTCGATCGGCGCGGCGATCGTCGCGAGGTCGTCATCATGGACCTCGGGGAAAGTGCCGTCCGCGTGCAGGCGGGTCTCGAGGCGTGCGCTGTACCCGCCGCCGAGCAGGGTGTCAAGGAAGAAGCGGTGCCCGTCGTCCTCCCCGCGCTGCGCGAGCGCGACGTCGGCCGACGAGTCGGAGTACGGCTGGCGCTTCCAGACGTCGAGCACGATGCCGATCTCGGATCCGCTGCCGTGGGCGAGCATCGCGTTGTGCATGGCCTGCCGGGCCGCGCGGGGGTCGGTGCGCCCCGGCGCGAAACCGCCGAGGGCGTAGCCGACCCACAGCGCTATCGGCTCGTTGAGCGTCGACCACCGGGTCACCCGGTCGCCGAACAGTTCACCGGCCTTGGCCGCGTAGTCGGCGAACCACTCCGCGACATCGCGGTTCGGCCAGCCACCGCGATCCTCAAGAGCCTGGGGGAGATCCCAGTGGTAGAGGGTGATGTTCGGCCGGATGCCCGCTTCCAGGAGGCCGTCGATCACTCGGTCGTAGTAGGAGACCCCGGCCGGGTTGAGCGCGCCGGCGCCTTCCGGGAGCAGGCGCGACCAGCTCAATGACATCCGGTATCCATCGACGCCGAGCTCGCGCAGGGCAGCGAGGTCGAGCGGGTAGTGGTGGTACGAATCGCAGGCGACGTCGCCCGGTATATCGCCTGCGACCTTGCCGGGTGTGTGGCTGAAGGTGTCCCAGATGGAGGGTCCTTTGCCGTCGGTGTTCCAGGCGCCCTCGATCTGGTAGGCACTCGTTGCCACGCCGAACTCGAAAGCCGGTGGCAACGCGGGTGATGTCGTCTCGAATGTTCCGCCGGTCATCGTGCCACGCGGATGTCGTTGAGCTGGAAGTAGTAGTTCCCGTAGCTGTCTGCTCGCAGCGTCGTTGCGGTCACCCGGAGATAACGAGCCGTCACCGGATGGGTCAGATGGAACTGCTGCGTCGGGGCGACAGCGGTGCCGGCGGAGGCCGGATCGACGAACGAGGTGTAGCTCTGTCCAGGCAGCGTCGTCCAGGTGGTTCCGTCCGAGCTGGTCGAGAGGGAAAGGGCCGAGGGGAATGCCACGCCGCGAGGATCGATGAACACGTCCTCGAAGGAGGTCGCCGAGCCGAGATCAAGTTGGATCCACTCGGTAGCCGAGGCGGTGGAGTGCCCGATGCTGCTCCACGCGGTCCCGGAAACTTGATCGACGGCGTTGGAGGCGGCGAAGCTGCTGCTCACCGTCGATGATGCCGTGGCGGTCGCGGGTAGAGAGGTGTCGACGCTGAAATCTCCGAGTTGCAGTGCGTAGTTGCCGGAGCCGTCACCGCCGAGCGTCGTGGCCAGGACCCGGAAGTAGCGCGCCGTGACGGTGCTGAATCCGAACGACACCGCTGAGCTTCCCGGGTTCGCGTACCCCGTGTAGCTCTGTCCGGGGATCGTTGTCCAGGTGCTTCCGTCGGTGCTGGACTGCAACGCGAATGCGGTGGGGAAGGCAAGCCCGCCGACGCGCGGGGTCAGCACGATTCGTGAGACCGGCTGGTTGCTTCCGAGGTCCGTCCCCGCCCACTCGCTGCCTGCTGCGCTGGAGTGCAGCGAGCTCGAGAACGTCGATGACGTGTCGGCGTCGGTCAGCCGCTCGGTGGGCCACGTGGACAGCGCCGAGGACGCGATCGCACCTCCGGGGAGCGCATCCACCTCGACTTCGCCGAGTTGCAGGTAGTAGCTGGCTCCGTCATCGCGGCTGAGCTGAGTCGCCAGGATGCGGATGTATCGGGCGGAGGTCGCGTGCGGGAAGTCGAGCACCGTACGTGGGACACCGTTGATGCGCACAGTTGACATGGTGGCGCGCGTGTCGATCGTCGTCCATGTGCTGCCGTCGAGGCTGGTCTGGACGACGGCGCTCTGAGACGTGTCGAATGATGGCGAGGCCAGCTGATTCGGCTGTCGCGAGGTCACGATGACCCGGCCCACGGTGTGCACCGATCCGGTGTCGACGTCGAGGTACTCGGTCGCGGCCTGGTCGGTGTGCGCCGCACTCGACCAGAAGGTGCCGAGGTCCCCGTCCACTGCCGCGGAGGCGGGGAACGACGCACCGGCGGACGATGAGGCTGTTGCGGTCAAACCGGAGATGGCCTGGAAGTTCTGCGGGGTGACCGCGACATCCTGGCCCCAAGCGCTCGTACCTCCGGAGCCCACACCCTTGATCGCCACATGGTAGGTCGTGCCGTTGGTCAGGCCGGTGAGCGTGTAGGGGCTCGAGGTCACGCCGGTCACGGTCGAGGTGTAGGTTCCTGCAACGGTGCCGTAGCCGATCGTGTACGAGGACGCCTTGCTGTCCTGCTGGAAACTCACGGTGGCACTGCCGTTGCCCGCTAGCTGCGAGTAGATCTGCGGCGCCGCCGGCGCCGAGCTCGTCGTGAGGGAGATGGGGTCGATGTTGGTGTTCCAGTAGGCCCAGGTGGAACCATACGCGTATCCGATGTACTGCTGTGTGCTGGGGTCGATGTGCCCGGATGCGTCACCCGTGATGCCGTCGTTGTGCGCGTAGCGCTGGATGTTCGATGAGTCAAAGTCTGCGGGCTGGAAGTCGAGTCCGTTCGGGGACTCCCACGCCTGGATATAGGACTCGGGTCCGAACCGGCGCGCGGTGTTCACTGCGATGAACTTGCCCCACGCGTCGACGTATTTGATGTCGTCGGAGTCCGCGCCGATGGCGTTCGTCTTGTCGACCGCGACGCCCTGGTAGCTCAGCGATGCGGGCCAGTTCGCGCTCGTGGGCGCCGTGGAGAGGCGGGTCTGCGTGATCGGCGCGCCACTCGCGTCCGCACCAGCCCAGGTGTAGAACACGTAGAGAGTTGAGCCGACGACGACGAGGCTGGGCTCTCCCGCACCGTAGTAGTAGCTCGGACCGGTGTAGGTGATGATCGGCTGCGGTGACCCGCCCCATCCTGAGCCGTTCCATTTATCGAACGGACCCGTCATCGACGTCGAGCGGGCGACGAAGACGTTGTTCGCGGTGCCGCGGACATCCGTGGTTGAACCGTAGGCAAGGTAGTAGTAGCCGCCGAAGGCAACCACGCCCGGATCGCAGGCCGAGTAGGTGTCGGCGCTGCCCGCGGTTGCCGTGAGGACGACCTGATCGGGGGTCCAAGTTGCGCCGCCATCAGTCGATGTCGAATAACGGATCTGATCCCACGCTCTCCCATCGCCCGGCGAGCAGGTGTACACATGCAGGCCGTTCGCGTCCTGGATCATCGACGGGCCGTAGCGGTAGCTCCCGCCGTTCGCCGCGTTGAAGTACACGTTGCCGTTTGAGGACGTGATCGAGGTAGCTGCCTCAGCGGGGGCGAGGCTGGCGAGGCCCAGTGCAAGCGCGGCCCCGGCGGCAAGCACAGCACCGATCACTCCACGGCGACGTCGGTCGATGCGCATGGACATATTCGTCTCCCTTGACGTGGCCGCAACAGGTCCGACCTTCGGCGCAGCCAGGTTGAGTGTGAACCTCCCGTCGCCTGAATGTCAATCGTTCTAATTCATTAATTCCAAAGGTTCACGTGCAAATGAGTCGAACGTTACACTTCCCAACCATCGTCCCGGTGGCCCATTGTGCCCGGCTCGTCGGACGCGGACGCTCAGCTCGTACCGCCGGCGGATGCGGCATCCGACGCAGTCGACCACAGAGCCTTGATCGGCCACACCGGCCCGTCAACGCCAGACCGAGACGCATAGACGGCGATGTCAGCCGGGAGGTCGCTGGTCGCCTTAACCGGAAGGTAGTAGTCACGCTGCAACGCGCAGCATGACCCGGATGGCATCTCCCTCTGCCCCGGGTGAGGCTCGACGAGCCCGCTACAACCAGAATCAGAGTTCGATGCGATCGGGGCGCGAGGTTCCTGGTCCGGTTCCCGCTATCATCCGGTCAGCCTGGTGCGATGGCGCCATCGCCGTGAACGGCAGGAGTCCTCAGTTCTCGTCTTCGACGGCGCGGATCGCCGCGGCGACATCCCGCCGAGGCTTCCCGGTGTGCAGGGTGAGCGTATCGGCGACCAGCTGCGAAAGTGGAGGCCACTAGATCCGCCCGTGCTCGTGGTGAAGGCTGACGAGCATGATGCCGGCCGTCGAGGAGCAGGGCGGCGGATGAAGCCCCTCCGTCGAGTCCGTATTGGTCTTCCGTCGCGCGTGCTGCTCATCCGGCTTGGGCTGGTGCTCGAGCGACCAACAGGGCTCTAATGGGGCATTCCTGCAGGCTGAGCAGGTGAAGCGGATTGCCGGGGTGATCTGGACACCGGTATCACGACTTCGGCGGGCTTCAGCCGTTGCCCCAGGTGCCCCGGACTGACTCCGCCGCCGCGCGGCCTTGCTGCATGCCGAGCTGGACAGCCTGGCGTGCCACCTCTGCGTCCATCATGGTGGCCGGGGTGGCGCCGAGGCTGTGGAGGTCCGGTTCCAGCGCGAGCACTGTTCTGGAGCTGCGCAACCGTGCCAGCTCTGCGCTCGCTCGGATCTCTGCAGGGGTGAGTGGCCGAAGCGCCGGGCTCTCCGGGGTGTCCAGCGGGTGGCAGGACAGGACGATCAGGACGTCGCCGGCTGCGACGGGGGCGTTGAGGTGGTCGACGAGGCCGCCGTCGATGTAGCTGCGGCCGCCTATGGTCACCGGGGGGAAGAGCATCGGGAGCGCGCAGCTGGCGGCCACGGCCGCACGCAGCGGGATGCCGGAGTCGGGACCGAACACGGTCAGCTCGCCGTGCTCGGCGTCGATGGCCGTGCAGCGGAAACCGGTCGGCCAGGTGGTGTCGAGCGCGTCGAACAGGCTGAGGTAGGCGGTTTCGCTGAGGGTGGTCGCGTGCTGTGCGGCGCGCCCGATCGTGCGCAACGCCGCGGAAGGTTCCGTGAGGTCAGTGTCCTGCATCAGCTTCAGGTAGCGGTCGTTCCCGCTCTTCAGTGCGGCAGGTTCCATGCTTCGGGTCAGGCCGGCGAGGCTCGTGAGCGCCTCGGTGACCTCGCGTCCCGTGGCGAGCAGCGCGCCGACGACGGCGCCGGCGGAGGTGCCGAGGATGTCGCTGCCGGCTGCCAGGTCGATCCCGGCCTCGCGCAGGCCCAGGAGGATCCCGGCCTGCCAGCCGATGCCCACGGCGCCGCCACCGCCGAGGACCAGGGAACGGGTGCGGGGTGTGGTCATAGTCGTCTTCCGCTTCTTCGGGTCTCGTGCGGCGGGTTACAGGTCGATGCCGAACAGGGAGGCCGCGTTGGCCGAGGTGAACTTCCGCCGGTCCTCTGCCTGGAAGTGGCCGAGGAACGAGGCGATGTCCTGCCGGGTCGGCTGCTGGAACGGGTAGTCGGTGGAGAACATCAGCCGGTCGATCGTCGTGACGGTCAGCACATGCGTCACGAGCGCGGGGTTGAGCATTCCGGAGGAGGTGATGTGGAAGTTGGTGCGGATGTAGTCCGAGACGGGCCGTTCGAGCCCGGCTACGCGGGCGAGGCTCTCTGCGCGGTCGAGCCAGAACAGCAGCAGTTCGCCCCAGTGGCCGAGCACGATCTGCAGCCCTGGATGCCGGTCGAAGGTGCCGGCCAGGATGAGGCGCAGGGCGGCTGTTGCTGCCTCGACGTGCCACCCCCACCCGAAGGTCGCCAGCGCCAGATCGGCCACCTCGCCCAGGCCCCGGTAGGACGCGTCGCGGAGCGCGCGGGAGGGGATCTGGGGGTGGAGGAAGATCGGCTGCCGCAGCCCTGCCGCGGCCTCGAACAGCTCCTCGTAGGCCGGGTTGTCCAGGAACCGGTCGTCGGTACGCCCGTAGACCATCGCACCGACGCAACCGAGCCCTGCCGCACGGGCCAGCTCCCGGACGGCGTCCGGCGGTGAGGACATCGGCAAGGTGGACAGGGTCCGCAGCCGCAAGGGGTGCTCGCCCGCGGCCGCGATCGCCGCATCGTTGGCCTCCCGGCTCAACCGGCGTGCCTGCGCCGCCGGCAGCGGGTGGGTGCCCGGGGGAGTCAGGGAGAGGATCGCGATATCGATGCCCTGCGCGTCCATCGCCGCCAGGCGTGCGTGCCCGAGATCGCCCAGGCGCTGCGCGTGATCGCCCAGCTCGTTGAACGCCAGGCTCTCATCCGGCTCAGGAAGCCCCTTCAGCGCGGCTGCCAGCTCGGGCAGCATCCAGTGCTCCTCGATCGCGATGAGCGTCACCCTGCCCCCTTCCACGTCACGTCATATATCAAGTGATACAGAATCTATGCGCCGGTAAACTAGGTGTCAAGTGATAGCTATTCGAGGTAGTGGAGGCGTTCGTGGAGCCGGATCGGGAGAGGCGCCTGTTCGAGCTGGCCGACGTGATCCTGGCGGTGAGCCGGCACATCGAGGCCGCGAAGCGTCCCGCCTCCGGTGGTGGCTCGCCGCTTCACGGCGCGGTGCTGCGCCACATCGACAGCCACCCCGGCGCCACCGTGGGGGAGGTCGCCGAGGCGACCCGGATGATCTCCAGCAACGTCAGCCGCGCCATCCGGGGCCTGGAAGACGCCGGCTACATCCGCCGCGCCGTCGATGCGGACGATGCCCGGCGCGTGCGCCTGTTCCCCACCGGCAAGGCCGAGGAGAACCTGATGCGCCTGCGGCAGGTCTGGAGCCGACTGCTCGACAATGCCGTCGACGACGCACAGGCCGAAGCGATCGCCGCCCAACTGCGGCACATCGAGACCGGATTGATCAATGCAGCCGACTGAGCGCCGGCGCCGCGGTGAGGATCGCCGGAACGCGCTGAGCTGGTGCATCAGCCCGGTGGGCGAGGCGCACCTCGTCCACTCGCAGCTCGAGCGAGCCGCCGTCAACAACCTCATGACCAGCAGCGGTTAGGTCGTATCCGCGGCATCGGAGCGTCCTGGTAACGAACGTAGATCACTACACCAAACCTTGAGGCCGCGGCCACTACAGGTCGGGGCCTCAAGGCGGATGGAGGTTCAGGCGGCGAGGCCTTCGGCCTCAACGTGGGCAGCAGCCGTTGGGGTCGCACCTGATGTCAGAGGCTTCACGACGGCGGTGAAGATCAATGCGATTACCGCGATCGCCGCGATGTAGACCGATACGGCCCACGTTGTGCCGCCGGTGGCGCCGGTCAGCGCTTGGGCGATGAGGGGGCCGAAGCCGCCGCCGAGCACTGTGCCGAGTTGGGAGCCTAGCGACATTCCGGAGAAGCGAACTCGGGGCTCGAAGTAGTTCGTGAACAAGGTGGCCTGCTGGCTGAAGATGAGGCCGATGATCACGCCTGAGAATCCTGCGGAGACGAAGAGCGCGGCAACACTGCCGGTGCTGATGAGCAGGAACATCGGGAAGGCCCACAGCACGAGAAGGCCGAGAGCCACCAGCAGGATCCGCCTCTGGCCGTACTTGTCGCCGAGCCGGCCAGCGATTGGCACGACGATCAGGTTGGTGACGGACGAGAAGATGTTGGCGAGCAGGACGATGGTCGGGTTCATGCCCAAGGCGTTCGATGCGTAACCCAGCACGAACACGCCGACGAGAAGACCCAAGGTCGAGTCGGTGGTGTGGATGAACATGGCGGCGATGATCTGCATGGGGTAGCGGCGGATGGCGTTCCAGATCGGCACCTTTGCTTTCAGGCCCCGCGCTTTGAGCGCCTCGAATTCTGGGGATTCGGCGACGCTGACCCGCAGGATGATGCCGACGATGAGAAGCAGCGCGCTTGCCAGGAACGGGATTCGCCAGCCCCAGGCCACGAGTTGGTCGAGACCGAGCGTTCCCGTGAGCACGGCGACTGAGCCGCTCGACAGGATGACGCCGATGGGGGCGCCTGCCTGAACCAGGCTTCCGAAGAGGCCTCGCCGTTCCTGGGGCGCGTGTTCGACGGCCAGCAGCGCGGCGCCGCTCCATTCTCCGCCGATCCCGATTCCCTGGAGCACGCGGAGGCTGACGAGGAGAATGGGGGCGAGGATGCCGACCTGGTGGTACGTCGGGAGTATGCCGATGACGAGCGTGACGCCGCCGGTGAGCATGAAGGTGAATAGCAGAACGCTCTTGCGTCCCAGCCGGTCCCCGAAATGCCCCAGGAGGACTCCGCCGAGCGGCCGGGCGACGAATCCGACGGCGAATGTGGCCAGCGAGAGCAGTGTCGCCGCCGCCGGGTTGTCGTTGGGGAAGAAGACCTTCCCGAACACAAGTGCGGACAAAGTGCCGAAGACGAAGAAGTCGTAGTACTCGAGAACCGAGCCGATGGTGCTGGACGCCACAGCTCGAATTGGCATCCGATGGTCGGATCGCGGCGCTTCCGCGCGTGTTGGGGCGGACATTTGTCTCCTCGTTGAGATCTTGGGATTGTGGGGAATCGATTCCTGGGATCGATTCCGTCACCATATTCCGATGAACCGCAGCGTGCAAGTCGGCCCGCGAATGATGCCCACCCAGCTTGCGCCCGAGTCGGTTTGCCGCACCTGCAAGCAGCCAGAGTCCGCTCAACCGCGAAGCGGCCGGGGGCGGGGTGCGGCGGCGCCATCAAAGAACAGCGTCGGCCCGATTCCTCGGTGGAATCGATCTCGGAATCGATTCCTCTAAGATGTGCGGGGCGGCCAAGACGGCCCCCGGCCCGCTGACAGAGTTCCTGGAACTCTCGACCATGTCACGGTGCGCATCGAATCGAGCGGCATTGGAGCCGCGGAGAACAAAGGCAGTGAAGGTCAATGAACGAAGCAGCTCTTGAAGTGCGCGTGCCCGGTTGGCTCCGGGACCATGCGGGCGAGACACACCTGGCATCGGATGATGCCGTCGTCCAGATGTTGAACCGGCTGGCTGCGGAGAATGTGCGACAAGGAACGGGCGGACCGTTTGCGGCGGCGGTTGTCGACGACGCTTCTCGCGAGATCGTGTCCGTGGGCGTGAATCTGGTGCTGTCGTCGCAAATCTCCTCTGCGCATGCGGAGGTCGTCGCGTTGAGCCTCGCGCAGTCGCGCCTGCGGACCTGGAGCCTGCGCGCGGATGGTCGAGGGCGGACGCTGTTCGTCAACGCGCAGCCGTGTGCGATGTGCCTGGGTGCGGTCGTATGGTCTGGTGTCTCCGGATTAGATTTCTCAGCGTTGGGAAGCGATGTCGAGCGGCTCACGGGGTTCGACGAGGGGCCCGTCACGCCCGATTGGCGCCAGCAGCTTGTTACGCGCGGAATTAGCGTGTCGTCGGGCCGGTGCGAGAGCGAATCGCATGCCGTGCTCGCGGACTATGGCAAGCGTGTCCGCGACGGAGAAATCCCGCTCTACAACCGCTGAGTTTTGACAAGGGGGCCCGCAACACGACGCTGTGGGCCCCACCTCGTCATCCTGCGTTACTCAGCTGATCGCGTCGACGCACGGTTCGTGACGACGTGAGGAAGCACGAAGTCCTCTACGTTCGCCTCAAGTCCCGCGATCTGCTGTTCGAGCCGATCTACCAGGGCTTCGCCGTTGAGCGTCGCCGTCACCCCAACCGTCGTCATGGCGGGAGCGACGATCGTGGCGAGGGGCACGTCCTCGCACACGACGAGGCCGATGTCCTCGGGAACCCGCAAGCCCAGAGCGCGCATGGCGTTCAGCGCCCCCAGCGCCATCGTCGCAGTGGCGGCGACGATCCCATTCGGCGGGTCGTCCTGACTGAATAGGCGCATCAGGATAGCTGCGCTCACTTCCGCGGAGTACTCGCCATCGAGGATTTGCGCCTCAGAGCCGCCGCCCAGCGCGTGGATGAAGCCGGCGACGTATTCCTGGCCGAGGAAGGTGTCTCGCCGCCCGAGCAGCAGGACAGGGCGGTCGCAGCCCGTCTCTAGCAGGAGCTTTGTCGCGTCAGAGGCGATGCCGGCGAAGTCGACTCCGACGGACAGCTGATCGCCAACTCGGCGCCGACCAGACAATACGACGGGGATCCCTGCCGCCCTGGTCGCCTCGATCTGCTTCATGGCCTGATCTGCCCCCAGGTCGTCGCCGGTGGCGATGATGATGCCGTCCACGCCTTGACGGGGCAGCTTGTCCAGGAAGGCGATGAGGCGCGCCTCGCTGTGATCCAGATCGCACAGGAGCACGTTGAGCCCGCGGTCCTCGGCCGACCGTGCCACCGCTTTCGACAGCGCTGCCTGGAAGGGCTGCGAGACGTCCCCTACGAGCAGCGCGATCGTATTGGTCCGGCCGGTGCGCAGGCTTCTCGCTCGCTGGCTGGGGCGGTAGTTGAGCGTCTCGGCTGCGCGGCGCACACGTTCGACCGTCTCCTCGGGTACCCGCTCGGGCTCATTCAGCACCCGGGAGACCGTCGTGCGGGACACCCCAGCTTCGTGCGCGACGTCCAGGATCGTCGCGGCCGCGTAGGGCTTGCTCGCAGGTCTCATACCGACATGATTCCACGCCGCACCAGGGCGCCTCCGCGGCGGGCTACTCGCCAGCAAGAGCGAGTTGCGCGTAGCCTTCGACATCCTGCGCGGTGCCGCGTACCTCGATCTCCAGGCGACTCATCACGCCGCCGGGCAACTCGAAAGGCGCGGTCACATTCGGGCTGAACGACGTGGGTCCGGACTTCCCGACATCCATTCCCCAGAAGGAAAGGTGGTCGGTCACTTGCGGGATGCGCCCCTCGGCCGCAGGCCTCCCGTCGACAAGGAGAACGACACTTCCTGAGCCGTCACCCTCCGGCACCAGGTGGAATCCGACGGTAGTGGCCGCGGCGCTGACGATGTCTTCAGCGGTGACTACGGTTCGCTGCCCCAGCGTGCCATGTTCAAACACGAGAGCGCCGGATCGGAGATAGAAGTGGTAGCCCCCCTGGACGTTTCCGCTGGAGAGCAGCATGCCGCTGCACGCGTCCGGCGCGCTCGAGAGGTGGGCGGTCACGAGGATCTCTCGATTGCTGCCGGTGATCGCGCTGGGCACGGGGATGTGCTGACCGGGGAACAAAGTAATGCGCTGACGGGCGAACAGCCCATCGGGACCGCGCGAGTAGATGAGCTCGAGGAATGACCGGTCATCCAGCGGGAAGACGTCGTTGAGATGGGCTTGTGACCACCACAGGCGCTCAAGCTCTGCGACTTTCTCCGGATACGCAGAGGCGAGGTCGACGCTCTCAGAGAAGTCCGAGCGCGTGTCATACAGCCGCCAGGTGTCCGTGCTGTACGGCTGCCCCTGGATGTGGTTCGATACCGCGCGCCACCCGTCGTGCCAGATCGCCCGGCGCCCCATCATCTCCCAGTACTGGGTTGGCCTGCCGCCTTCTAGGGCCGGCGCGACGACGGCGGTCGCAGCGCTCTTGCCGTCGAAGTGATGATCGGTGCGGATGCCGATGAGCTCCAGCAAGGTCGGGGCGATATCGACGACGTGCATGAAGCTCTGCTCAATCCGGCCGGCCTGCTCGATTCCCTTGGCCCAGGAGATGACGAGCGGCGCCCGGGAGCCCCCGAGGTCGACGAACTGCTTGTAGAGCCGGAAGGGGGTATTGCCCGCCATGGCCCACCCCTCGGGGTAGTGCGCCCCGCCGGCGGGTCCGCCGAGCTCATCGAGAAGCGATATTTGCTCGCGCGGGGGTCGCACGCGGCTGCTGTACGGGGCATTCGCATCCACGTCTCCGTGCTCACGACCCTCCCGGCTGGCCCCATTGTCGGACAGAAGGATCACGATCGTGTCGTCCCTCACCCCGAGGGCGTCCAGCTGCTCCAGCACACGCCCCAATTGGTGGTCGGCGTGCTCCAGAAAACCGGCGAACGCCGCCTGCAGATGCGAGTAGACCTTTCGCTCATCATCGTCAAGCTCGTCCCATGGGCGCACGCCGGGGTTGCGCTCAGCCAGGCGCGTTCCGGCGGGCGCTAGGCCGAGGTCGTTCTGTCTCCGCAGACGGTCTTCTCGCACATGGTCCCAACCCTTTTCGAAGACGCTGACGTACTTGTCGATGTACTCCCTGGGCGCCTGGAACGGAGCGTGCACTGCACCGAGAGCGAGCTGCAGATAGAACGGCGATTCTGGGCGGAAGGCGAGGTGGTCCTCAACGAACCGCACCGCGGTGTCCGCGAGATCCGAACTCAGGTGATATCCCTCAGTTACGGGCACGGGAACCGGATGGTTGTCAGCGTAGAGCTCCGGCTCGTATTGATCCGTACAGCCGTCGAGGAAGCCATAGAAGCGGTCGAAGCCTCGAGCCAGCGGCCAGTTCAAGAACGGGCCGGCCGGCGTGATCTCGTGAAGCGGCGCCAGATGCCACTTACCGGCGAGGTACGTTCCGTACCCATGCTGACGCAGAATCTCCGGAAGCATCGGCACGTCGTGGCGCACGTAGCCGCGCGAATTCGGGAAGCCCGTGTCAGTGTCCGCGAGAAATCGCATCCCCAGCGCGTGATGGTTGCGGCCCGTGAGCAGGGACGCCCGCGTCGGCGAGCACAGCGGCGTGACGTGGAAGCGGTTGTAGCGCACGCCATTCGCAGCCAGCGCATCCACGGTCGGGGTTGAGATCTCGGAGCCATAGCATCCGAGATCCGCCCAGCCGACGTCGTCGAGTATCACGACGAGGACGTTCGGCAGCGTGCGAGGCTGCGCGGCGCGATGCCACGACGGCACCGACTCGGCGACGGTAATGCCGACTTCTCCGGCAAAAGTGTGATCTTGCGGCAAGGTTTTCACGATCCTTCAACTAGCGGCCCTGCATCGATATAGAATCGATTCCGGGATCGATTCTATTGTGCATTGCAGCACAAGATCTCCCCCTGCGCGCAACCATGCAGCGGCGCAGGTCCACGAACGCAATTCGTAACGTCAGGAGTCCTCAATGACGACAACCCCCTCTGTCAACACGCTTCCGCCCTCCGGTGACCCCGATGTCGACTGGGCTGCACGATCGATGCCGCTCCTGGCACGGACGATGCGCGACTACGGCCCCGCCTTGCGCGGTCGGCACATCGGCATCTGCCTCCATCTGGAGCCCAAGACCGCGGTGCTGTGCCAGCGGCTGCTTGAGACCGGCGCACAGGTGACGGTGACCGGCAACCTCGGAACCACGGACCCGGCCACGGCCGAGACCTTGGCCGGTCTGGGCGTTGAGGTCATCGGGCGCCGTGAAGACCGCGAAGAGGAGCACTCTCGCAACCTCGATGCCGTCCTCGCCAGGCGCCCCGACCTGATCCTCGACAATGGCGGCGAGCTGATCGAGCGCCTGATCCACGGCGCACCACGCTCGAACCTCTTTCTCGGCGCGACTGAGGAAACCACGACCGGGGGTGCCCGAATCCGGGCCCTTGCAACTCAGCCGGATTTCCCCGTCATCGTCATCAACGACAGCCCGCTGAAGCTCCTGGTCGAAAACGAATACGGGGTCGGGCAGAGCATCGTGCAGGGCTTCATGAATGCGACCAATCGGATGATCCCGGCGCTGCGCGCCGTCGTGATCGGATTCGGTCCGTGCGGCAAGGGCGTCGCTGACACCCTGCGCCAGCTCGGTGCGCGTGTCACCGTAGTTGAGATCGACCCGTTCCGGGCTCTCGAGGCGATCATGGGCGGCCACACGGTCTCCTCCGCGTTAGCGGCGCTGCCCTCCGCACAGGCCGTATTCCTCTCCACCGGGAAAGAGGGCGTCGTCTCCGGGCAGGAGGTCGACTTGCTGCCGGACGGGGCGATGATCGTCGGCGTCGGCCACGAGCCGAACGAGATCGACCGAGACAGGCTGGCGGCCACCAGCGTGGCTACGAGACAGCTTGCCGCGACGGGAGACGTGGACGCCCGGATCGGATACTCCCGCGCAGACGGGCGCGAGCTGGTCGTGCTGCACGACGCCAAGATGATCAATCTGACCGCTGCGAAAGGCAATCCGATTGAAGCGATGGACCTCGGCCTCTCCCTCCAGGCCGCGAGCCTGAGCCTGATCGCGTCCGGCGGAGTGGCGTTCACGGGCGCCGCACCGGTCCCCGACGAGATCAATCGCTCATTGGCGTCAGCTCTCGTGGAGGTCCTGCGATGACCGCTGCAGCTGACGAGTCACGCCAGAGCCCACTCCGAATCGCTGCGCTGGACCCGCAGGAGCTGGCCCGTGACGCCGCACGGGTCATCGCCGCCAAGAGCGGCGTCGACCGACACGATGTAGCGGTCACCCTCGGCAGCGGATGGAAGTCCGCAGCCGACTCCCTGGGAGAGACCGTGGCGAGCATCCCGGCATCGGAGGTCCCTGGCTTCACCGTCTCCGGGGTCACCGGCCATACGGGGGAATTGCGATCCGTGCGCATGCCGAACGGAAAGCACGCGCTGATCATCGGCGCGCGCACCCACTACTACGAAGGACGCGGACTGGCCGCAGTCGTGCACGGCGTGCGCACAGCAGCCGCAGCGGGGTGCCGGACCATGATTCTGACCAACGGCGCCGGCGGCCTCAAGGAGTCATGGGCTCCCGGAACGGCCGTGCTGATCAGTGATCACATCAATCTCACCGGCAAATCGCCGATATCCGGGGCCAACTTCGTCGACCTGACGGACTTGTATTCCAGCCGGTTGCGCCAGCTTGCCAAGACGGTCGATCCGAGCCTGGATGAAGGGGTCTACGTCCAGCTGCCGGGGCCGCACTACGAGACACCGGCGGAGATCCGGTTCATTCGCACCATCGGAGGCGACATCGTCGGGATGTCCACAGCGCTGGAGGCGATCGCCGCTCGCGCGGCCGGGCTTGAGATCCTCGGACTCACCCTGATCACCAATCAGGCCGCCGGAATCCAGGACGCACCGCTCAGCCACGAGGAAGTACTTCAGGCCGGCCAATCCGCACAGACCCGGCTCGGCCCCCTGCTGGCGAAGATCGTCATCGAACTTACGGAGGCGACACCGTGAGCGCGGTACTCGATCCGGCGACTCTGGTATCGAGAGCGTCCCAGTGGCTGGATCAGGACCCGGACCCTGAGACGCGGGCGGAGCTGGCCGAGCTGATCGATCGCGTCCGCGCCCGCGAGGACCTGGATGCGATCGCCGGTCTCTCCAGCAGGTTTCACGCTCGCCTGCACTTCGGCACAGCCGGACTCCGCGCCGAACTTGGCGCTGGACCAGCCCGGATGAACAGAGTGGTCGTCGCGCAGACCGCCGCCGGCCTGGCGTCCTTTCTGATTTCCGAGTTCGAAGACCCGAGCATCGTCATCGGCTTCGACGCGCGGAAAAACTCCCGGGTCTTCGCCCTGGATACCGCCGAGATCATGGCTGGCGCAGGCATCCGCACCACTGTCCTGCCTGGCGAGCTGCCGACCCCAGTGCTGGCATATGCCGTCCGCAAGTGGGAGACGTCGGCCGGGGTCATGGTCACGGCCAGCCACAATCCGGCACAGGACAACGGCTACAAGGTCTATCTGGGCGGCGCCGACGGCGGCTCGCAAATCGTGCCACCCAGCGATGGGGCGATCGCGTCGGCCATCGAACATGCTGCTACGACGCGGATCGAGAACTACCCGCGCTCGGACGGCTATCAGCTTGCCGACCACGAAATCGTCGATTCATATGTGGCCCGCGTCCTGTCCGCGCACCCTCCGACCTCATCAGACATCCGGTACGTTTACACCCCCCTGCATGGCGTCGGTGGGCAGCTGGCCGAGCGCGTCTTCCGGGCCGCCGGCTTCACCGGCTTCATCCCGGTAGCCGAACAGCACGAGCCCGATCCGACTTTCCCGACCGTCGCCTTCCCCAACCCGGAGGAGCCGGGTGCGCTCGACCTCGCCATCGATCTCGCCGCTCGCACCGGGGCAGACCTCGTCATCGCAAACGACCCCGACGCCGACCGTCTCGCAGTCGCCGTGCCCCGGGACGGCGGATGGGCTGCCCTTGCCGGCAACGAAATCGGGCTGCTGCTTGCCGAGCGCATTACAAGCCGCCACGCACGGGCGAGCTCATTCGCCTCCTCGCGCACTCTGGCCTGCTCGCTCGTGAGCTCACCAGGGCTGCGGGCGATCGCCGCCGACTTCCAGCTGGGCTATCGCGAGACACTCACCGGGTTCAAGTGGATCTCCCGTGTCCCCGAACTGTTGTTCGGCTTCGAAGAGGCCCTCGGATACGCGGTGGATCTTGAGGCGGTGCGCGACAAGGACGGCATTTCGGCCGCAGTGGAATTCCTCGCCCTCGCGGCTGAGGCACGCGCGGACGGCGAGACCATCGACGATCGCATGAACGCACTTGCCCAGCGCTACGGGGCGTACGCCTCCACACAGATCTCCATCCGAATCGGCACACCCGATGCGGCGGCCGAAATCATCGCCAAGCTGCGCGCTGACCCACCAACCCGTATTGCAGGCGATGCCGTGACCGCCGTCGACGACTTCGCAAACGGATTCGGCGAGCTACCGCCCAGCGACATCATCCGCCTTCGACTCTCCGGCGGCGATCGCGTCATCATCCGCCCCTCGGGAACTGAGCCCAAGCTCAAGGTCTACATCGATGCGCGCAGTCTCACCGGCGACGGCCCCGAGCGCAGGCGGCGCGCCACGGCGAAAGTGGGCCGGCTCTCCGATGCCATGCGGGCGATCCTCGCGGACGGCACGTGAACGCTCGCAGTAGCACGCGTCGGCATCCGGACGGGATCGTCCGGATCGCCGGCCCAGGGTTCTTCCCCGTCGAGTTCCTGGCCAAGCTTCCGCTGGCCATGACTCTGGTGGGGATCCTCGAGCTGATGACCTCGAGCGGACGTTCGATATCTGAGGCAGCTCTGGCCTCGGGCGCTCTCGGCGTAGCCTCCGCTCTCGCCGGCCCCGGGATCGGCCACCTCGCCGACCGGTACGGGCAGCGCATCGTGCTCATTCCCGTGGCCGTCACAAACGGAGCCGGCCTCCTCGTACTCGCCGCCGGCGCCAACCAGAAGTGGCCCTTTGCGCTACTGATCGCAGTGGCAGCGGTCATCGGCGCCAGCTCCCCGCAAATCGGATCGATGGGCCGGGCGCGATGGATCGGCATGACCGCCCGCAGTGACACGATCCAGCATCTGAACCGGGCGATGAGCTGGGAGACAACGACCGACGAGCTCACCTTCATCATCGGACCGCTGCTCGTCGCCGCGGCCACAAGCCTCATCAGCCCCACCGCACCGATCATCGCCGCCGCTGTTCTCGTCCTGATCTTCGCAGTCGGCTTCGCCCTCCACCCGACGCACATCCACGCGGCCCGGCACGGGCGTGGTCGCGGCGCAGCAAGCGCGGCTCTGCCAATGTCGGGTCCTCTGTTGCTGGTAGTGGCTGGCATGACCGTCATCGGCATGTTCTGGGGCGTCGCCTTGACCTCCGCCACGCAGCTCGCCGCCCGCGCCGGCGCCGCGGGTGCAGGGGGTTTCATCTATGGCGCGATGGGGCTCGGCGCGGCTGCCGCAGCCGTTTTCGGTGGCGCACTTCCACAGCGACTTGACCTCCGGTGGCGCTGGGTCCTCGGATCAGCCCTCGGTCTCGCCTTTACCTGCCCCCTGCTCAGCACGCATCACCCGATCGCAGCCGGGGTTTGGTATTTCCTCCTCGGGTTCGGTCTCGGCGGGGCCATCGTCTCGCTCTTCACGATCGCCGCGAAAGAAGCACCCGCCGGCCGCGCGACGAGCGTGATGGCGGTTCTCGGGAGTGCGTCAATGACGGGACAGGCGGTGTCAACAAGCCTCAACGGCCTGGTACTCGACTCGTTCGGCATCAGCGCCGGCTACGCCATCGGTACCGCATTATTCGCGGTGCTGCTGGCGCTGGCGCTTCTGAGCATCGTGGTCTCACGCAGGCCCGACCGATCTCGCCTAACTGTCCCCAACCGCACACCCGCGAGACATGGCCTCGTCACAACGCGCGAGGTCAACCAAACAGCCGAGAAGGGGCGCGACCCACGTGATGGATTCGCATGAAAACAATGAAAACGACGCGATGGGCGCGCGCATCTGCTGCGCTCCGGCTGGCCGCAGCTATAGCTCTCTCCAGCCGCCGGAACCGGGCCTTGCTTCTGGTGCTTGGAAGGTCGACCGACAACTGAAGCACGCTATTGAACAGGTGTCCCTGCCGGGCGGAGTATTCGCGATGGGAGACGCGTCCGGGGACGGATTCGAGGGCGACGGGGAGACCCCGGTGCACCGAGTCGAACTCTCCCCGTACTCGATCGATGCGACCAGCGTGACCAACGACGACTTCTCCAAATTCGTTGCCGCGACCGGGTATGTGACTGAGGCAGAGTCGTTCGGATTCTCCGCGGTATTCCACCTCGAACTCACAGCAGCTGCCTCAGATGTGCTCGGACATCCTGCAGGGACCCCGTGGTGGCTGGCCGTGAAGGACGCAGACTGGCGGCACCCCGGTGGCCGCAACTCAGATATCGCCGATCGCGGGGACCACCCCGTTGTTCATGTGTCCTGGAACGACGCGAGCGCATATTGCAGATGGGCTGGCCGGCGGCTGCCCACGGAAGCCGAGTGGGAATTCGCCTCCCGCGGCGGTCTCCACGCCGCCAGGTTCCCGTGGGGCAACGACCTGCTGACCGAATCGGGCGACTGGCAAGTAAACATCTGGCAGGGAGAGTTCCCTTCCGTCAATTCCCGCGATGACGGGCACCTCGCCACGGCGCCCGTGCGCAGCTACCAACCCAACGGCTACGGCCTGTGGCAGACGGTCGGCAACGTATGGGAGTGGTGCTCGGACTACTTCTCTGCCTTCACCTACCGCGATGACGCCACGGCGGAGCTCACCAGAGACCCAACCGGTGCTGTCAGCGGAGAGCTTCGCGCCATGCGGGGCGGCTCCTACCTGTGCCACGACTCCTACTGCAACCGGTACCGCAACGCAGCCCGCTCCTCGAACACTGCCGACTCCTCGATGGGCAACGCCGGCTTCCGGACAGTCGCCGCATGAGCGACGGGCGCTTCCCACGCTGGGTATTCGGCACCGGTACCGAACCCGACCCGCGATTCACCCTCGCCAACGAGCGCACCTTCCTCGCCTGGACACGCACCGCCCTGGCCCTCATCGCCGGCGGCGTCGCCCTCGACGCCATCGACGTGCCACTCCCGCCACCGCTCAAGCTCACCGCCGTGATCATCCTCCTCGCCCTCGGGCTCCTGCTCCCTCTCACCGCATGGACAGGATGGGCCCGGAGCGAGAGGGCCATGCGGCGCGGAAGGCCCCTGCCCGCCTCCCTGCCGACTCTGCTCGTGGCTTCCGGAGTCGTTGCCGTGGCAGCCCTGATCCTGATCGGCATCGCCGTTCGATGAAACGCCACCGGCGCATCCCCGCCGATGCGGGACTGCAATCGGAGCGGACCGAGCTCTCCTGGCGCCGCACCCTGCTCGCGCTCACCATCGCATCCATCGCCTCCGCGCGTATCCTGCACCCGCTGCTAGGGACAGTCGCACTCATCATCGGCGCAGCCGGGTTCACCCTCGCTGCCGTCGTCGCGGTCGTCAGCCGCCACCGCTTCGCGCGAATGCACGCCTGGTTCACCGCCCATCACAGCCAAGCCCGCGCAACACCGCCGAGCAGCGTGATCAGCGGCCGAACGCTCTTGACCCTCTCCGCTTTCCTTAGCATCGGCAGCGCCCTCATCCTGGCCCAGGTGCTCCTCCTATAAGTCCGCTAACTCCGGTCGTCGCAACACAGAAGTAGCTCGTGTCAGGGGTCTGCTGCACCGTGCTCGTCGACCGACCGCAAGCACGCGCACGACAGTGCGCCGTCGGTTCCACGGTATGGGGACGTCTAGATCGCTGGTGAGTGGATCAGAAGGGCTATGGCCGTCCGCATCCGATCCAGATAGTCCTCCCGGGTGTCGGCCTGATGCTTCAGCCCGACGGAGACGCTGATCAGCGTCTGCGCGACCTGGCCCGGCGCTGCTGTGCGACCTTCCACCGCGGCGATCGCCAGCGCCTCGAATCTCGCCGGCGCGGCCTGGGCCGCCGGATCGAGCAGTTCCGGGTTGTCCGCGATCACAGCAGGAACATCCCAGACGCCCGGGCCCACGTATCGGCCGGCCCAGCGATCGAACGCGGCGAGCAGGCGCTCGTCGAGAGGACGGCTCGCATCGGCGAGCATGCCCTCGATGGCCTCGAGATCTCGGGCGAGGACGTGCGAGACGGACTCGCGGAAGAGCGACTCCTTCGAGCTGAAGAGGAAGTACAGGCCGGGCCGCGAGATCTTCGCCTCGCGCGCGATGGCATCCATCGACGTCACCCGGTAGCCGTGGCGCGCAAAGGTGAGCAGTGCCGACTCCAGCACGACGACACGCCGGGTGGCCTCGGATGCGCGCATGGAATCGCTCATGCCGGAAGCTTAGCGATAACTGAACCCACTATACAAATAGTGCATAGTTTGTATAGTTGCTCGCATGACCACTCCGTTGATCACTACGCCATTCACCGCCAGCAGCACCGCTGACGACGTTCTAGCCGGAGTCGATCTGTCCGGCATCCGCGCCATCGTCACGGGCGCCTCCTCCGGTCTCGGCGCCGAGACCGCCCGCGCGCTGGCGTCCGCCGGCGCACAGGTCACCCTCGCCGTCCGGAACATCGCCGCCGGCGGCCACACGGCCGAGGCAATCGCGCGCACCACCGGGCACCGCCCGGACGTGCGCCACCTCGACCTCGCCAGCCCCTCCTCCGTTGCCGAGTTCACCACCGCCTGGGACGGCCCCCTGCACCTGCTGGTCAACAATGCCGGCGTCGTCACCGCCGGTCTGGAACGGACATCCGAAGGCCGAGAGCTGCAGTTGGCGACCAACCACCTCGGACACCACGCCCTCGCGACAGGCCTCCACCGCGCCCTCATCGCCGGCGCCGCCGAGCAAGGCGGCGCGCGCATCGTCCTGCTCAGCTCGACCGCGCACATGCGCGCTGATATCGACCTCGCTGACATCGACTTCACCCGCCGCGACTACGACCCGCAGATCGCCTACGCCCGGTCCAAGACCGCGAACTCGCTCTTCGCCGTCGAGGCAACCCGCCGCTGGGCCGGTGACGGCATCGTCGCAAACGCCGTCAACCCCGGCGGCATCGCCACTGGCCTCCAACGCAACTTCACACCGGCGCAGAAAGCCTCCCTCGACGCCGCGCAAGCAGCAGGCGTCTTCGCCTATAAGACCGTCCAGCAGGGCGCGGCGACCACCATCGTCGCCGCCATCCGGCCAGAGTTCGCCCACACCGGCGGCCACTACCTCGACGACTGCCAAGAGGCCTACACCGTCCCCAACAACGCCACCCTCACCGACCACCCCCACGGCGTTAAAGAATGGGCACTCAACCCCAACACCGCCAGGCACCTCTGGTCGCTCTCCGAGAAGCTGCTCGCAGGCTAGGAATTGCCTCGCGGATCAGCTGAATGCCCCACGAGCCAGAACTACCTATTGTCCGAATCTGTCGTTGACAATAGGTCAGCAATTTCGATCGGCTTCGGCAACGCCTGTTGCCGCTCTTGCAATTGAGCGAATTCGAGGTCCGGCACTGGCATGGCATGCAGCCATGGGACGCGCTCTTGTTCCAGCCGGACCGACATCTTTCGGCTGTCAGCGCTGACAATGCAAGACACTCCTCGGCGGTGAGCGTCGAGTCGCCCAGGCCGTCGACCGAACATGCGGGCGAGGCTATCCATCGTTACGCGGGCACAGTGAAGCCGTCTGCGCCGATCCAGAGAGTCCAGGATTCGATGGTGTCGATGCGGAGGATGGTGTTCATCCGGGGGCGTCGGCGAACATCGCATTGACCTCGTCCTTGTCGGCGGCCTGCACGACCAGGACAACATGTTCTCCGTCGGTCTCACCGACGGGCCCGCCGAGGCGGATGCGGCCGTTCGCGGTGAGCTGGTCGATGAAGGCGGCGTGCTGGTCCCAGCCGGCCTGCTCGCGGCGGCCGCGGGAGGCGTCCCAGACAGGTCCGCGTGCCTGACTGGCCAGGAAGAACCCGCCTGCGCGGGCAGCCTGTGCGGTCATGGCCTGGTCTCCGGGTGACGCCGGTAGGTGAGCTGGACGAGGTTCTCGCCGAGGGGCACGACTCGGGTGCGGTGTAGCTGCGTGCTGCCTGGGCGTGCGGGGAGTCGGGTTCCGGTGCCGAGGAGGACGGGGTAGATCGTCAGCCGTAGTTCGTCAACGAGGTCGTGCTCGAGCAGCAGCGATACGAGATGGAAGCTGGCATAGACGATGATGTCTCCCGCGGTTTCCCGCCGCAGGGCGGCGATGGCGGCTCCCGTGTCGGCGCCGAGCACGGTGGTAGGGGCCCAGGCGGGGTCAGTGAGGGTGGTGGAGACGACGTATTTGGGCAGGCGGTTGAGGCGGTCGGCGAGCGGGCCGGTGCGCTCGGGCCAGCGTGCGGCGAAGAACTCGTAGCTGCGCCGCCCGAACAGGAGCGCTGCCGCATCCCGCGCCTCCGTTTCTGCTGCTGCAGACCAGGCGTTGCGGTCAGCCTCGGTGACCTGGGTGAACCAGCCGCCGCGCTCGAAGCCCTCCTCGCCGGTTGGGTCCTGGACGACTGCGTCGAGCGAGGCGTTCTCGCTGATGATGATCCTTCCCATCACTCCTCCTGAAAGGCGTTTGTTGGTGACCTCGCTGCTGGGCGTCAGACGTAGCCGCGTTTGAGGAGCATCCCGGCAGCCTTGCGGAACTCCTCGCCAGTGGGGATGGCGAAGTCCAGGGCGTCGGCATAGCGGGTGACGATGTTGAAGATGGCGGTGATCGCGGCGGTCTCGACGAGCCGTTCCGGGCTGACACCTGCAGACAGCGCCGCCTGCGCGTCGGCGGCGGTGAGCTCGTCCGGGCGCAGGGTCATCACCTCCGCGAAGGTGAGGGCCGCCCGCAGCGCCGGGCTGATCGGCGCCGTGTTGTAGTCCACTGCGCACGCTGCGACCGTCTCCGGGTGGATGCCGCCGTGCACGGCGACGGCTTGGTGGGCTCCGATGCAGAACGCGGAGGTATTCCAGCCGGCGACCATCGCCGCGATCAGCTCGCGTTCTGCGACGTCCCACCCGCCCGGGCCGCGCATCGCCTGCTGGGACCAGTCGCCGAGGGCGGATCCGAGGAAGTCCTGGTGGTAGAACGCGACCCGGGCCGCGTCCGGAAGCCGGGCACCAGAGACCAGCGAGATGAACTGGATCAGGGTGCGGGTGCGCAGGCTGTCGCCGCGCTCGATCTCAGGAAGCCGCATGGTGCGCCTCCTGGATCGCGCGCATCGCGGTATCCCAGCGTTCCAGGCCCGCGCCGATGCTCGCGGCCATGACGACCTCGAAGGCCGCCTTGTCGCTGCCGAGCTTCGCGCGCACCGCCTCTACCTGGCCATCCGTCACCCCGGTGGCCGCCTGGCCGATCTGCCGCGCCAGCTCCTCGAACGGCGCCGCGATCTCCGACCCATCCGCCGCGCGAGCCATCACTTCCGCACGTAGCGCCGACTCGGTCACCCCGGATGTTCCGGTCGCCGCCGCGCGCACCGCCTCGGCCTTCCGGCGGTGCTCTTCGAGAACGTCCATGTCACTGCCTCCTTTCACTGCCGGGCGCGAGGCCCGCGGGATCCTGGGATGCCTCCGCGCCCGGGTTCTGCATGGTGATCGCCCGGTACCGCTGCAGGTACAGCGGCCAGCTCCCGGCGGCGCCGAGCGCTGCGAAGCCTTCCCAGCCCTCGCCGTGCCGGTCCAGATGCCGGTGCTCGAGCACCACCCGGGTGCGCGCCGGCCCCTCGGCCAGGAACCGGATCTCGACCTCGCTCGTACGGGCCGGGTCCTTCTCGATCTGCCACGTGGGGCTGATGTCCCAGCTGAGCACGAGCCGATATGGGGGCTCGAAGACGAGGACTCGCGCCCACACGAGGCTGCTGCCGTCCACCCCGACATCCCGCACGGTGCCGCCGGCCCACGGCTCCAGAACCGTGCGCTCGATCGGCACCGGCAGCAGGTTGTGCTCGTGCGGCTTGATCTCATCGAACCTCTGCGTGAAGACATGGAACGCGTACTCGAGGGGAACCTTGACGGTGACCTCCAACTCCACCGAGGTCCGGTCCGGAACACCCTCGCTCACCTCCGGGCCTCCCCGCGCGGCGCCGGCTCGGCCTGATAGTTCTGCTCGGCCACGGCCTTGAGGTTCGCCAGAGCCTGACCCCAAAAGGCATCCAGCTCGCGCCGCAGCACCTCCAGCCCCGCCAGGCGCGGCTGGTAGAGATGTACCCGGCCCTGCCGCCGCACCTCGACCAGACGCGCCTGGAGCAGCACTCGCAAATGCTGCGACACCGCCGGCCGGCTCACCGGCAACTCCCGCGCGATCTCGCTCACCGAACACGCCCCCCGTGCCAGCCGGGCAAGCACCTTCCGCCGCGTCGGATCAGCCACCGCACGCCACGGATCCACCAGCACCCCATCCACAACCCGTAAGCTACCACTTACCCGTCACGGACGTAGCCTCACGTTCGGGGGATGTCGCGGCCGGTGGGCTGGTACTCCTCGAGGATCGGCCGGCCATCGAGAACCCGATGGTCGATCGGTTCAAGCCCGGCATCTGCAACGCCCGCGAACGTCAGCCGAAGAACGTGGCGGCGCGTCCCGCCCAGGTGCGGATGTCGGTGCTCGTGGTGGAGACGTGCAGGGTGGAGGCCGGTAGCAGTTCGGCCAGGCGCTGGGCGGTGCTGAGCGGGTGCCCGGTGTCGGTGGCCCAGGCGAGGATGAGTGCCGGCGTCCGCAGCCGGGCCAGGGCTTCCGGGGCGGGCAGGTCCGAGGCTCCGGCGCCGCGGAAGACCGAGGGGAGCAGCGCGGAGGAAACGTCGGGCGCGGCCCCGAACCCGGACACGTCGGCGAAGATCTCCGGCACGGGAGCCTGCGCCAGCAGCGCGGAGAACTCCTCCGACGGCATCGTCTCGACCAGCTGCGCGAGTTGCTCGTACATTGCCGCCTGCGGTGCACGGGTCTCCCATGCGGTGGGCGGGGCGCCGAGGGCGAGGGCAGCGAACCGCTCGGGTTCTCGGATCGCCGCGGTCAGGATCGTCGCGGTGCCCATCGAGATGCCGATCGCCCGCACCGGTTCACCGGGCGAGAAGTGGTCGATCACCGCCAGCAGGTCCTCGGCGAGTTCGCCCCAGCGGTAGGTCGCGGACTCGGCCGTTCCGTCGGATACGCCGTGGCCGCGCGCGTCGTACGCGATCACGCGGTACCCGGCCGCGACCAGCTCACTCGAATCCAGTAGCCCCAGATCCCGGTCGGCCTTCCGGCTCTGCGTGAGCCCGTGGGCTCGGATCACGACCGGCCCGTCGCCCTGGTCGCTGAAGGCGAGCCGCACCCCGCGTACCTCGAGGAACCCGTCGCTCATCACTCACTCCGCTCGTTCCGCGCCGCCCGGCAGGCGGCGCCCATCTTCAGTTTCGGCCGGACCACCGACATCGGCGGGCGAGGCGGATGTCCGGTCCTCGCCGCGCGGAGGACGGAACCGGCGCACGACGGTCTGCGGGGTGAACCCGAGCCGCTGGTAGATGCCGAGCCCGTCCGGGGAAGCTGTGAGGACCGCGGTGGTGGCTCGGCGGTTCCGGCCGGTCTCGAGGACTGCCGCCGTCAGCGCGGTGCCGACTCCTTTCCCGCGGTGCTGCTGTGCGGCCACGACATGCTCGACGGCGAGAGCGGCGCCGGTGACCACCGCGGCCGCGCAGCCGACCGGTTCGCCGTCGAGCACCGCCAGGAGGTGCTCCACACCCCGCCCCGGTCCGAGGCCTTTGTCCGCGAGCGCGTCGGTGACCGCAGCATCAGAGCTGCCCGTCCACACCTGCACCCATGTGGTGAGCGCGGCCCGATCCGTCACGCGCTGGATGCGCAGCCCGGGTGCCGGCGATGTCTGCGCCGGCGCGTCAGAGCCGGTGCCGAGAGCGCGCACCATCACCGGCTCTTCTTCCACGAAATCGAAACCACGCCCGAGCAGCTCTTCTTCCACGTCGAAGCGGGGCTCTTCCGGCCAGGAATGCCACAGCGCCGGAACCGCCCCCATCGCCCGGACGGCGTCCGGGATCCGATCCCCGGCAACGGCCAGCACCGCGTTCAGCTCCTCATGCGCAGCACCGGTCCGGAACCATGCCAGGCTGCCATCCTCGCCGGCCGTAGCGCCACGCACGAGATGCGTCGCGGTGAACAAACCCCGGGGAGACGCGAACACGACGCCAGTCTGACATCACGCCGGGGCTGTCAGGATGCCGGTCAGGAGGGTCTCGACGACGTCGTCGGCCGGGACGGGCGTGCCCAGGGCATGGAAGACCAGGAGGCTGCTGATCAGCAGGTGGATCACGATCTCCGGGTGATCGGTGCGCACCTCGCCGGCCTCCGCGCGTTCCTGCAGATAGCCGATCAGCCGGCCGAAGACCTGCTCGCGGACCTGCAGGACCTCGGAGAGAGCGCCTGCCCGCGGGGACATCAGTTCCTGGAAGATCAGCTTGATCGCCGGCCGGTTCTTCTCGAGAAGCCGTGCGAGCTCATCCACGACGAGGATCAGCCCGTCCCGTACGGGCAGGCCGGGGAGTCGGGCGATGGTGGCGGTGATCTCCGGAAGCGGGCTGTTGTGCGCGATGACGGCTCGCACGAGCTCTTCTTTGCTGGGGAAGTAGTGGTAGCTCAGCCCGATCGCCACCCCCGCCTGCGCGGCGAGGTCTTTCATCGAGACCTCGGCGACACCCCGCTCGGCGAACATCTCCAGGGCCACCTGAAGAAGCTGTTCGCGCCGGGAGGCGGCCTGACGCTGCCGGGTCGTGGATGCGTCCATGCGAACTCCTTGACTGAACGATCATTCAAGGAACACACTAGACCCGTCCCGCCCTCACATCCGGGGCGGAAAGGAGCGCCTGATGGGTCCGATGGCAACTGGACGTGCTGCGAGAGCTCTTCGCCTGGTTCTTGCGATCAGCGCGGTCTTCAACCTCGTTGGCGCGGTCATCCTGTTCGCGGCGCCGCAGCGCATGATAGGCCTGTTCGGTCTCACGCTCGATGACACGAGCGTCTTCTTGTGTTCTCTGTTGGGGGCCTGCTCGCTCGGATTCGCGGCACTGAGCGCGGTGGCCGCCCTTCGCCCGTACCCGGCCGCCCTTGCCGCGGCGGTGAGTCCGAACGTCGTCTTCAACGCGGCGACCGTCGTCGTGGGAATCGTCGTGTTCACCCGCGGGTTCAGCCCCCTGGTCTGGGCGAACATCGGCATCCATCTCATACTCGCCCTCGCCATCGCAGCCGCCGGGCTCGCGTTCCGCCGAGCCGTCCGCGCAACTCAGGGCGGATCCGCAACCCGTTCGGCAGGCCCGGTATGACATCCCCGGTGCAGGCCAGGTTCCTGCGGGTGCTGAAGAACACGCTCAACCCGCTGACGCTGCGTGCGGCCCGGTCCGGGCGGGGGCCGTTCTCGCTGGTGCGGCACGTAGGACGCAAATCCCGTACGACCTATGAGACACCGGTCATCCTCGCGCGCTACCGCGGCGGATTCGTCGCCGAACTCACCTACGGGCCGGATGTGAACTGGTACCGCAACATCGTCGCCGCCGGGCAGTGCGACATCCTCTACAAGGGCGAGGTGCACCACATCGACCGCATCGAGTCCTGCAGCACGGACGAGGGCCTACGCGCCTACGGCAACCCCCGCGCCCTCATCCTCCGACTGCTGCACCGCCACGAATTCCGCTACCTCCACGAAGCAGCACCGCTACCCAAGCCCTGACTTGCCCCGGGTCTTCCAGAGCACCGTGGTAGGCACTAGCTGCGAGGCGCCAGCCGCCTCATCACATGAGGCTCGCCGTCACCCAACCGCGGTGTAGATCCCACCTGGCTACAGCGCCGCGGGGGCGCCGTCCCCGTGTGATTCGGCGTGTTTGGTGGCCCCGGTGAGTACCTGGGTCATGGCGAGGGGGTTGAGGTAGTCGCGCAGGTGGATGATCTTCCCGTCGCGTACGCGCAGGACCAGGATGTAGGAGAACACGAACGATTCGCCTGTGGGGGTGTAGCGGCCGGGGATGTCGTATTCCGCGATGATCACCTCCGGGTCGGTGGTCTCGTGGATGACGACGTTGCGGAACTCGTGGAACTCGACCTCGGAATGGCGCTCGTGGCCGGCGGCGTAGAACGCGCGGATCTCCTCCCGCCCGTTCAGACGGCCCGGGCCCCCAGGGAGTGGGAACGGCCACTCATGCACGCCGTCTGGGGCGTAGAGATCCTCGACCGGGATGTTGCGGTGGATCGAGGATTCCCGGATGAGTTCGAAGACCTGGCGCGGGGTCAGGGGTGGGGTGTCTTCAGGGGTGGGCATGTCGCCTCCATATGTCGTTGTACGAGCGTTCAATGAAGACGATAGCCTGCACCGACCATCTCATGCAACGCCCGTACAATGAACCGGTGACGGATGACAAGGCCCCGAACGCCCGGGTGCGGCAGCGGGATGAGACACGGGCGCGGATCCTTTCCGCGGCGCGGCAGTTGTTCGGTCAGGCGGGGTATGACCGTGCGACGATCCGGGCCATCGCGGAGCGGGCGGGGGTGAACCCGGGCCTGGTCATGCATTACTTCCAGTCCAAGGAGCTGCTGTACCGCGAGGCGGTCAGCCTCGCACCGGCGGCGCCGTCACCGGGGCTGAGTGAGGATCTTGCCGGTCACTTGCTGGAGTCGTTGCGGATGAAGTTCGATGAGCTGCCGGCGGAGTCGTTGGCGGCCTTGCGTTCCATGCTCAGCAACCCGGATCTCTCCCGGGAGGCGCGTGTCTCGGCGGATGAGCAGATCACGGGTATCAGCGAGGCGGTCGCCGCCGCGGATGCGGGGCTGCGTGCGGCGTTGGTGAGCAGCATGATCCTCGGGGTGAGCATCAACCGTCACCTGCTGCAGATCGACGCCTTCCATGACGCGACGGCGGATCAGATCATCCAGCTGTTGCGCCCGTGCTTCGACGCCCTCCTCACACCGCGCCTCTCCGGGACCGCGAGGCGAACCGGCGGCTCCGCGGAGTGATCCGCGTCCGGCCGGAGCCGGAGGGTCCTCGGTGGTCTTTCAGCTGCGTGCGTGGTGGTGGGCGGCGGCGGCTCCGGTGATGAGCAGGACGAGGAGGCAGCTGCCGCTGATGAGGCCGAGGGTGGTCCAGGGCAGGGTGAGGGTGGCGTGGCCGAGGGTTCGTGCCAGGGCTTGCCGGTAGGCCAGCAGGGCGGCCACGGTGATGGCCAGGCCCGCGATCACGCCGAGGAGTGCGGCGGTGAGTGATTCGACCAGGGAGCCGAGCGTGATGCTCGAGCGGGTGATGCCCAGGAGTCGCATGGCGTGCAGTTCGGTGCGGCGGCTGGTGTAGGTCATCAGCTGGGCGCTGGCGGAGGCGATCAGCACGTAGAGCAGCCCGGGTGCGGTGAGGACGATGAGGACCGTGTCGTTCAGCGTGGCCTGCTGCGCGCTGGCGCCCGTGGCGGTGTTGGCTTGGTGGAGGACGGCGCTGAGGGTGCCGATGATCGTGATCGCCGCGAGGATCGGGGCAGCCAACGCGGCCGTGCGGCGGCGCCCGGTGATGACCGACGCGGCAGCGATGCGCGGCCCGACGCTCGGTACGGCCTTCAATGGGGCGAGGATCAGGCGGCCTAGCAGGGGAAGGAGTACCGGCGCCCAGGCGGCGACGCTGACGGCAAGGGCGATGGCGCCGAAGATCGTCAACGGGGTCGCCGCCTCGAGACTGTTCAGGAACGCCAGCACGATCATCGCGATGCCGCCAAGACCGACGAGGGTGCCGGGGATCCACCGGCTCGGGGTCATGACCCGGTCGTCGAGGTCCGCTGCCCGGAGCGCTTCGGCCGGCGGAATGGCGGCGGCGCGTCCTGCAGCCAGCAGCGCACCAAGGACGGAGAGGATCACGGCCGCCGCCCACGCGATCAGCAACGGGAACACGTTCACAGTGGCGGTCAGGGCGACCGGGGCCAACCCGATCTGGTTGACGAGCGTGATCGCCGGCGCGGACAGCAGGGCGCCGAGGACCGTCCCGACCAGGCCCGCGAGGACGGACAGGGTGAGGGTCTCCAGGAGGATCATGCCGCGGCTCTGGCCGCTGGTGGAGCCGATCAGGCGCAGCAGAGCGAGGTCCCGGCGCCGCAGGGCCACGGAGAGGCCGGTGGCAGAGAGGAGTCCAGTGATGGTGACGAAGGCGGAGACCACGCCACCGAAGGCGAGGACCGTGATCGCCCCACCCATATCCTCACTTCCCGCGTGCGGGGCGGTGAGGGCGGCGGTGAACGCGGCGCCGTTGACGGCGATCAGGGCTGCGGCCAGGGCGGTGGTGATGAACTGTCCGGCGAACAGGACCGGGGAGCGGCGTACGGAGGCCAGGGCGAGGCGGAACACTTAGGCCTCCCAGCGGGAGAGTTCAGTGGTCACGTTCTCCACGGTGGGACTCGTGATCTCGGAGTGCAGGCGCCCGTCGACGATGAACACGACCCGGTCGGCCCACGCCGCCACCCTGGGGTCGTGGGTGACCATGACCAGGGTGCGCCCGTCCCGGTCCACGGCCTGGCGCAGCAGGGCGAGGACCTGCCGGCCGGTGGCCTGGTCCAGGGCCCCGGTGGGCTCGTCCGCGAAGATCACCTCCGGTGCGGCCAGGAGGCTGCGGGCGATCGCGGCCCGCTGCTGCTGACCACCGGAGAGCTGCGACGGCAGCCGGGACGCAAGACCTGCCAGACCGACTGACTCGAGGACCTGGTGGGCCTCGGTGCGGCGTACCTTCTGGCGGCGCAGCCGCAAGGGCAGCACGACGTTCTCGAACACGGTGAGCATGGGCAGGAGGTTGTAGGACTGGAACACGAACCCGACCTGCTGCCGCCGCACCCGGTCCAGGCGGCGGGTGGAGGCGCCGACGAGCTCGACCTCCCCGATCCGCACGGAGCCGCCGGACGCCGGCTCCAAACCGGCGGCGATCTGCAGCAGCGTGGTCTTGCCCGCACCGGAGGGGCCCATGACCGCGGTGAACCGGCCACGCTCGAAGGACACGGTGACCTCACGCAAGGCCTCGACCTCGGTGCTCCCGGTGCCGTAGCTCTTGCGCACCCCGACCATTTCCACGGCCGGTCGTTCGGTGAGGGTGGTGGTGCCTTCTGGCATCAGTTCTGGTCCTTTCTGTTGTTCCGCAACGCCCCAGCCAGCCCCAGTGCCGCCGCGATAAGCACCGTGGTGATCAGGAAGAGGGCTTGCACGTTGCTGTTGATGTACGAGTTGCTCCACCGGGAGAAGTCCACCGACTGGCCCAACCGGTCACCGGTGACCGATCCCGGCGGCGGAGGCGAAGCTGAACACATCGCTTCGCGGCCGCCGACTCCGTCACGAACAGACGGCGCACCAGCTCACGTTGCGTGGGGCCTACCAGCTGTCGCTTGAGTGCGATGAACTCACCGAAAGCCTGCTTGGAATGAGTCACTCCACAAGATCACCATGCCCACCGGCTTCACCCTGAGTCCATAGGCGAATTCGCCACTCGACCGTCAAGCCAGTTCCGGAAACACGCGGAATTCCAACGGTCACCGCGAGGCACGTTGGCCATTTTGCGATTGGTTTACACCGGGCGGCCGGTGAGTAGCCGGCCTTGCGCGTAGAGATCCAGTCGGCGCCCGGTATGACGACAGTGCGGTCAGGGCTTCTTCCAGGGGTTCTTACGCCACGTCCGGGCGTGGATCAGGCCGACGACCAGGATGCCGGCGAAGCCGGAGATCCAGGCGGCCGCCTCGTGGCCCTGGACATTCGCGAGGCTCCACAGAACCCGGCCGAGCGCCATTGCGGCGCAACCCACGATGACATTGACGAACGGGCTGTTGTGGAACGGGCTGGGATTCCTCGCATTACCAGTGCTGCCGGCGACGTAGTACGGCAGTCCGTTGCCGCCGAAGAAGCCAGCCGTGAAGCACACGGCGATCGTGAGAAGCATGATTCCCCTTTTTCGGTAATTAGCATTTCCGTTTATCGATAATAACGAGAATGATCGCTACCGATACGGTGGTGTCATGGATACCCAGCGTGAGCCGCGCCGTGGGCGCCCCTTGGACCCTGCGGTCGACCGGGCGGTGCTTTCAGCGACCCTGGAACTCCTCGGCGAGCACGGCTACGAAGGCCTGCGCGTGGCGGATGTGGCAGCCCGAGCCGGCGCCGGCCTCGGCTCGCTGTACCGGCGCTGGCCGACCAAGCGCGCCCTCGTCCTCGCAGCCTTCCGCTCGCTGACCCCCGAGGCGGCGGCGGACCCCGGCGCGAACCCGCGTTCGGAACTGCTGGGCGCACTCACAGAGATCAGCTCGGCACTGGTCGGTCCCGAGGCCAGGGTGCTGATGAGCCTGCTCGCCGGCCCCGACCGCGAACTCGCCGATGCCCTGCGCACCGTGAAACTCGAACCGCAACTGGCGCGACTGCGCACCGCGCTGCAGGCGATGCTCGGCGATGTTCCCGACCTGGAATCCCGCGTCCTACTCGGGCCCGCATTGATCACCTTCCACACGCTCGTACTCGGGCACACCATCAGCGACCACGAACTCCGCCAGGAAATCCTCCCGCACATCCTCAGACCGGGATGAGCCGAGGGCTCGGTGCTCGACCTGGGCAGCAGGCAATACCTGCTTGATGTGACCGTGTCGATGCGCGTGATGTCGGCGGGCGAGGGCTTCCGTTATCTCCTGCGGACGGTCGCGGCGGGTGATGGGGACCGGAGTCTCTCGATGCCGCTGACGAGGTATTACGCGGAGCAGGGAGCGCCGCCGGGGTTCTGGCTCGGCGCAGGCGTACCCACGCTCGGCGCGGGCGAACTCCGGGCCGGGGATACCGTGAGCGAGGCGCAGCTTGAGCTGTTGTTGGGGATGGGCCGTGATCCGACCACTGGGGACTCGCTGGGCCGCGCGTACCCGGTGTACGTTCCGTTGGAGGATCGGATCGCGGAGCGGATCGCGGGGCTCGACTCGTCGTTGACGGTGGATGAGCGCGCGGCCGCGGTGACGCGGATCGAGGCTGAGGAGGCCGCGAAGGGGACACGACGGGCTGTTGCCGGGTTCGACTTCACCTTCTCGGTGCCGAAGTCGGTGTCGGTGCTGTGGGCGGTCGCGGACGCCGGGACGCAAGCCCTCATCGTACAGGCGCATCACCAGGCTATTGCGGAGGTCATTGCGCTGATGGAGCGGGAGGTTGCGGCCACGCGCACCGGCGCGACGGGGCGCGACGGGGCCGTCGCGCAGGTCGACACCTTCGGGCTGATCGCAACGGCCTACGACCACTACGACTCGCGCTCGAACGACCCCCATCTGCACACGCATGTCGTGGTGAGCAACAAGGTCAAGACCGTCCTGGATGGGCGCTGGCGGAGTCTGGATGGGCGCCCGTTGCACGCCGCGGTGGTCGCTCTGTCCGAGCTGCATGAGGGCATCATCGCCGACCATCTGACCCGCGCGTTCGGCCTGGAATGGGAGCCGAGGGAACGCGGCAAGGACCGCAACCCGACCTGGGACGTCGCCGGCGTCCCGGTGGAGTTGATCGAGGAGTTCTCCTCGCGCTCGGCGCACATCGACCGCGAGGCGAGGCGCCTGGTCGATGAGTACGTCGCCACGCACGGCCGTCAGCCGTCGAAGCCGACGATCCTGAAGCTGCGCGCGCAGGCCACTCTCTCGACCAGGTCTGAGAAGCAGATCCACTCGCTGTCCGAGCTGACGGCCGGCTGGCGGCGTAGGGCTGCGCGTCTGCTCGGGAAGGACGCGACCGGGTGGGCGCGCGAGATGACCGGCGCGCCAGTCCCGGCAGCGTTGTTGCGCGCGGACGACGTGCCGCTGGGCCAGGTCGAGCAGCTCGGCCGGATCGTGGTCGGGGTCGTGGGGGAGAAGCGGTCGACCTGGCGCAGGTGGAACCTCTACGCGGAGGCATCCCGACAGATCAAGGGCTCGCGCTTCGCCGAGACTTCGGACCGGGAGGCGATCACCGGGATGATCGCCGACGCCGCGGAGGCCACGTCGCTGCGGCTGACCCCACCAGAGTTCGCGGTCTCACCGCCAGAGTTCCAGCGCGGTGACGGCACCAGCGTTTTCCGCCCGCGCTACTCGGCGCTGTACTCCTCGCAGGACTTGCTTGACGCCGAGGACCGACTGCTGGCGCGGTCGTGGGCGACCGATGCGCCTCTCGTGCCGCTCGACACTGTCGAGGCCGTAGCAGCGCGGCCTGACCGTCACGGCCGGGTTCTGAGCCTGGACCAGGCGGAGGCGATCAGCGCCATCGCCGTCTCGGGTCGCATGATCGACGTCTTGGTCGGCCCGGCGGGGGCAGGCAAGACGACGGCGATGACGGCGTTGCGGACTGCGTGGGAGGCCGAGCACGGGCCGGGCAGCGTCGTCGGGCTGGCACCGTCCGCGGTTGCCGCCGAGGTCCTGGCCGACGACCTCGGCATCCCGACGGAGAACACCGCCAAGTGGCTCGATGAGCACCAGCAGGGCCGCGAGGACTTCCACGTCGGCCAGCTCGTGATCGTCGACGAGGCATCCCTGGCCGGGACCTTCAGCCTGGACACCATCACCCGGCTCGCGCAGGAAGCCGGGGCGAAGGCCCTACTCGTGGGCGACTGGGCGCAACTGCAATCGGTCGACGCGGGCGGCGCGTTCTCCCTGCTCGTTCACGACCGCGACGACGCCCCCGAGTTGGCTGACATCCACCGCTTCGTCAACGAGTGGGAGAAGCTCGCCTCGCTCGAGTTGCGCCACGGCCACCCCGAGGCTGTCGACGCCTATGACAGGCATGGCCGCATCCGCGGCGGCGAGGCCGAGACGATCATCGAGACCGCCTACACCGCCTGGCATGCCGACCTGTTGGCGGGCAGGACCAGCATCCTGGTCGCTCAGACCCGCGAGATCGTCGGGGCACTGAACGAACGCGCCCGCCTCGATCGCATTCTGACCGGCGAAGTCGACCCGGAGAACGAGGTCGGCCTGGCCGGCGGGTTCGTCGCCTCCGCCGGCGACGTCGTCATCACCCGGCACAATGACCGCAGGCTCCACGCCGGGAACAGCGGGTGGGTCCACAACGGCGACCGTTGGACCGTTACCCGCGTCCACGGTGACGGCGCAGTCACCGTACGCAGGCCCGGTTACCGTCGTGGCGGCTCGGTCGTCCTGCCCGCAGGCTACGTGGCCGAACATCTCGACCTCGGCTACGCCGTGACCGGGCACGGCGCGCAGGGTGTCACCGTCGACACGGCCCACGCGGTCATCACCTCGGAGACCACGCGCGAGAACCTGTACGTCGCGTTGACTCGTGGCCGGGAGTCGAACATCGCCTACGTCGTCACCGACCGCCCCGACGAGCTGCACGGCAGGCCGAATGACGGCGAGCAGGCCAGCACCGCCGTCGCGGTGTTGACCGATGTTCTCCAGCACATCGGGACCGAGCCGTCGGCCCATGAGGCGATCGCCGCCGAGCAGGAGACCTGGACGAGCATCGCCCAGCTCGCCGCGGAATACGAGACGATCGCCGCTGCCGCCCAGCGCGACCGCTGGGTCGGCCTCATCCGGCGTGCTCCGCTCACAAGTGAGCAGGCCGAGGCCGTCCTGGCCTCCGATGCCTTCGGCGCGCTCACCGCCGAGCTGCGCCGGGCTGAGGCGAATAATTACAACCTCGACCAGCTCTTCCCGAGGATCGTCACCTCACGCGGATTCGAGGACGCCGACGACATCGCCGCTGTCCTCCACTACCGGGTGGCGAAGGCGACCGCCCGACCCTCCGGGGCCGGGCGCGCTCGCCGCCCTGCTCGGCTCGTCGCGGGCCTGATCCCGGAAGCGGCCGGCGTTAGTGACCCCTCCATGCAGCAGGCGCTCACCGAGCGAGCGCAGCTCATGGAGCAGCGCGCCGACGCCCTGGCGAATCTCGCCGTGACCGACATGCTGTCGTGGATCACCGCGCTCGGCACGCCGCCGCGCGACCGAGCAGGACGCGGGGCATGGCTGAGGCAGGCGCGAGTAGTCGCCGCGTATCGGGACCGCTACGGCATCTCCAGCGACGACCCGCTTGGGTCACCGACAACCTCCGTCACCCAGCAGCTCGACCATGCGCGAGCCCAAGCAGCACTCGACCGCGCACGCCGCCAGACCGTGCCGACCGACGAGCAGCGGACGGCAGGCCGACGAGGCGGGCCTAACCTCGGGCTCTGACGGATTGACCTTCGTCGCAAATTGGTCGGCCCTATCGGACCCCACGGCTAGCGTTGAGCTTGAGAGTTGAGGAACAGCAGCAGATGAGCGCCTCCGACGGCGCAGAGGAGGTCGCGAGCAGGTCATGAGGGGACACCCGTCGGCGCTGGTCGCCAATGCGACGCAGGAGGCGCGCGCCTGATGAGCATGCCATCTGATACCGAGGCCGCCGAGTCGACCGAGCTGATCGACCCGCGAGCGCAGCTTGCTGAGTGGGCGAACACCAACGATGAGTGGGTGCGCTTGCTTGTCGCCGAAGTGATCGCTACCGGACGCCCGGTCGGAACGGCCGTGGTCGAGAACGCCTACCTGCTATTTCGGCAAGAAAAGGCGCTCGATAGGCGGGAACTTTCGCCCGTTCCACCGCTCAATATCGAGGCTCGCCAGGATGAGTCGGCACCGCCCTTATCGCTAACCCGGCTCTCCGAGGTACGTGGTGTCAACGCGCTGGTGGCGGGTGCAGTGATCGAGCCCCACGAGGGTCTGACGATCCTCTATGGGGAGAACGGCACCGGCAAGACGGGGTACTCGCGCATCTTCAAGGCTCTGGCCAACAGCCGTACCGCTGACACGATCCTTGGCAACATCGATGCTGACACCTCAGAGGCACAGTCCGCCAAACTCGACTTCAAGCTCGGCGACGATGCCCAGACTCTGACCTGGACGGGCGAGCTGGGTGTGTCACCGTTCACGCGGATGTCGATCTTCGATAGCCCTGCCGTGCGCACCCACGTCGACGAGGACCTTGATTACGTCTACACGCCGGCCTCGCTGGCCCTGTTCAACGACGTCACGACTGCGATCCAAGCGGTAACAGCTCAGATTGATGCGGCCATCTCTGAGCTTGGTTCGAGCGGGTCGGGACTGCTGTCAAGGTTCCAGCGCGGATCGACGATCTATCCGCTGATTGAGGCCCTCGGTGCTTCGACCGATCTCGCCGACCTCAAGGCCAAGGCCAAGAGCGGGGATGACGTCGATCAACAGCTCGATGCTCTGACCCAGGGTGTTGCGGCCCTGCGCGCCAATACGATGGGTGCCCAGATCGCTGGTCTCAAGAGCGAGCAGCGAGTTCTGTCGGAGGCAGCGAACACGGCCGAAGCTCTGCTGGGCTTCGAGCAGGTCAAATTCAACGACGCATTGGCAACGCGGGCGCAGCTAACGACCGACTACGAGGCTTTCCGCCGGGAGCTTTTCGCGGCTGCGGATCTACCTGCTGAACCCGACGACACCTGGAACGACTTCATCGAAGCGGGCGAGACGTACCGCCAGCATCTCGTCGAGGTGGCGGCGCACGATGCTGATCGTTGTCTCTACTGCCGCCAGCCTCTGCTCGATCCGGCGCGTGATCTGCTCGCTCGCTACTCGACGTACCTTGAGGACAAGATCTCGGCGGATATCCGTACCACCGACAGCACGCTCGATAGCTACAGGCGGCAAGTTGCCGCGCTCCAAGGCAACGAGATGGCGTCGTTCATCCAGCAGCACAAGGACGCCGATCCAAGCGAGCGCCCGACCTACTTCACTGAGGTTGAAGCGATCGAAGGCGCACGAAGCACCGCCGCCACGGCAGTTGCCGCCGGCCAGCCAGTCAACATCCAGATCGCCAGTCTCGTGGCCAAGCCCCGAGCCGACGTCAGCACGGCGTTGACTACCGTGGGCAACAGCATCTCGGAGTTGGAGACCCTGCAGAAGGGCCGAACCGAGGCACTGGCTGAGAAGCAGGACGAGCTGCTCGAACTCAGGGACGCCGTCGAGTTGGGCAAATCCTGGGCTCTGATCGAGACGCAGGTCAGGAGCGCCAAGGATGCCGATCGCCTCAAGACGCTCAAGCGCCCGTTGCCTGGCCTCGGCCGATCCGTGACCGCGCTTGCCAAGACCGCCAGCGACCAGTTGATTAACCAGAGCTTCGACGCGCTCTTCCTTGAGGAGTGCGAGGCGCTCCGCACCCCGTCGCTCAAGGTTCAATTCGTCGGGCGCGAAGGGAAAGCTCAGCGCCGCAAGGTGTTGAGCGGCAAGCACAAGCCGTCCAAGGTGCTGTCCGAGGGCGAGCAGAAGGTGTTGGCCCTCGCAGACTTTCTCGCCGAGGCACGCCTCGCAGGCATCACGGCGCCCGTCATTTTCGACGATCCGGTGTCCAGCCTCGACCACCGTCGGATCAAGGAAGTCGCCCAGCGTATTGCTCGACTGGCCGACGACAACCAGGTCATCGTCTTCACTCACGACATCCTTTTCGCCACGACGCTCCTCGCCTTGTTCGAGAAGTCCAAGCGGTGCGTCTACTTCCAGATCACCGACGAGAGCGGCAAGGGCAAGGTGTCCCGTGCCACCGGGCCACGTATCGACTCCTTGAGCGCGATCAAGGGGCGGATCAACAGCACCATCCAGGCCGCCAAGCAGCTGGATGGCGAAGCCCGGGATGCGCTGGTGCACACCGGATACAGCCACCTTCGTTCGTGGTGTGAGGTCTTCACAGAGGATGAGCTGCTCAGGGGCGTGACTCGGCGTTATCAGGCCAATGTCCAGATGACGACGCTCGGCAACATCAATGTCGACAAGCTCGGCGAGATCATCCCCAAGGTCAGCGAGATCTTCGAGGAAGCCTGCCGATACATCGACGGCCACTCCCAAGCGCTCATCACTCAGGGAGTCAGCCCGACCCTCGCCGGACTCGAACAACACTGGGCCGAGCTCCAAGACCTGAGGAAGCTGAACGAAGGCAAGGCTGCATGAGCCTGCTGATGTTCATGCACCAGGAGAAGTCCGCCCTGATCCTGACCGACACCCTCGCCACCACGCCGGCCGGCGAGCCGTTCATGTTTCACTCAAAGGCATGGGTAATCCCGCACATGAACATGGCGGTAGCCATCACGGGGATTGCCAACTTCGGCGCGAAGTGGAACGAGTTCCTACGCAACTCTCTCATCGCTTGCGACGTCGACATGGTCGACCAGTTCGCCCCGGAGCAACTGCGCCAGATATGGGCGGAGCTACTGGACGAGTTCGAGCTGGACGGCGAGCCGACAGCCACGATCTACCACTTCGGCTTTCCCAGTGAATCCGAGCAGCTAGTTCGCTACGTGTACCGCTCAACCAGCAACTTCGAGTCGGAACGCTGGGAGCAACCCGGGTTCGGGATCAAGCCGGAGCCCGAAGGTACGTTGCAGGTGCCGACCGACTTCGACGAATGGGTCGACCTCGCCAAGCATGTACGAGCCGAGCAGGATGAGCTCCCCGCAGACAAGCGGATCTACATCGGAGGCGAGTTGTATCTGCTGCTCATCCAGAACTGGCAGAGCCAGCTTGTCCGTTTGTACCGCTTCGACGACTACGAGCAGGCCTGGTTGGACATGAACGATCGACTCCACGCCAGCCAGGAGATCCGCTACTAGGCGAGATACTTCCGAATGTCGGGGCGTGGGCTTATCCTGAACCAGAGCGGAGACACCTACACCTACGCCGCAAGGCCCCCTCGGGGATCTCTTTCTACGTCGCTCCGACGAGAAAGAGGTCCGCCATGTTCCGACTCATCTGGGTAGCCAGCATCCGCGTCCACAAACTGCTGCGTTGGGCGCCGACCAATCTGCTGGTCGATCGCATCTTCACCCGGCAGGGCCTCAAGTGGGGCATCCCGGCCATGCTCATCACCGTGCCGCTGCTTGTGGTCGCCGCGGCGTGCAGCGCCGGCATCCACGACGGCGGTCCGGGCTGGCTCAACCTGCTCATCGCTTTCTTCATCTGGGACGCCCTCAAGTTCCTCGTGGTCGGGCCGGTCAGCCTCATGGCGCTCCTTCGCGTGCGTCACGCCGAGCGGCGAGCACAGCATCGATGGGCGGCGGCCGAGCGGATCGAAGCTCCGATGGGAGTCCGATCGTGAGAGGTCACCAGGGCCAGCATTGGGGGACCAGAGGGGGATCACAACGTGTGCAAGGGCTGCAAGGAGAGCAATGGCTGATACCGAAAGTCGCCTGAAGTAGGCTTCTGCAAAGGCCAGAAGGCCGATGAGGCTACCCGGGGGGTCAGAGGATCGCAGGTTCAAATCCTGTCAGCCCGGCAAAAAGCTCAGGTGAGAAGCGGTTTTCTTTCCTGGGCTTCGTCGTTTCTGGGTACCTTTCGCCTTGGTCCCCAAAGTCATGGTCACTAGCGAAGCCCTTGCGTGTTGCGGCCTTCCTTGCGAAGTAGGGGGACCAGTCGGGGCGTACGTCGTCGCCGGAGCGCCAGATGGCGTAGAGGTGGCGCGAAGCGCCGGAACGTGGCGTCTCCTTCTGCAAGCGCGCCGCGTGTCAGGTGAGGCCTTATCGACCGCGCTTCTGACGACTCGGCCGCTGCGCGAGCCTCTCCATCCATAGGTCGGGCATCCGGATCGCGACGAGGGCGAACACACCCGAGATCAAGAGCAGCATTACGCCGCCTGACCAGCCGCCGCCAACGTGGAAGAACGCCAGGGCCAGAGTTGCGAGG
>Ga0131853_10000462_pt1 | contig 74783 bp, 76 predicted proteins | sample TergutLab28metaG_FD_92764 | JGI IMG/M metagenome (GOLD analysis project Ga0131853, IMG submission 92764) | Labiotermes labralis P1 segment gut microbial communities from Petit-Saut dam, French Guiana - Lab288 P1 (version 2) (version 2) | ecosystem: Host-associated > Arthropoda: Insects >... | reverse complement strand
CCAGGCTCAAATAATTTTCCATGGTTAATAGTGGGAATAATTGCGGCATGTTTTATATTACTGGCAATCCTGGTTTTCTTTTTACTTAGACGCAATGCACTTAATTCTAGTTTTAAGAAATAAATCTAAATTTTTTCGAAAAAGAACAGTTTGACATAACCATGGATTATGTTATACTCTAACCAGTTTTTCAATCTACGGGCGAGGTCATAACCTCACAGATATAAGATAAATACAAAACTTAATATTTCTAAACTACACCTTGTCTGGGATAATAAAAACGAATAAATCAAAGGAGCGAAATCATGCAAATATTTAACATGCTTTCTGCTTCCACAGCACTGTTGATAATTTTGCCTATTGTTGCTGTTATCGTTGGTCTTGCTGGTGGTTATTTTGCTGCACTAATGCTAAATGGTAAAAGCGCAGACAAAAGCAAACAATCCGCCGCCAAGATTATTGAAAAGGCACTGGCAGACGCTTCTACGGTGAAAAAGGAAGCATTACTAGAAGTCAAAGAAGAAACACACAAGCAAAGAACAGAACTGGAAACCGAAATACGTGAACGCCGCGAAGAAATCAAGAAACAAGAATCACGAATACAATCCCGCGAAGAACAATTAACAAAACGCGAAGAAATTTTATCCAACAAAGAACTTGCAATTGAATCCTCACGTGCAGATATTGAAAACACAAAAAAACAGGTCCAAAGAAATTTGGAAGACGCGAAAACAAAAAATTCCGAGGCAATAGAAAAACTGGAAAAAATTACCGGACTTACCAAAGCCCAAGCCAAAAAGGAACTTGTGGACTGTATGGTGGATGATGCAAAGACCGAGGCCGCAGACCACGTCCGCAAAATCATGACAGACGCCGAAGAAGACGCAACCAAGCGTGCTCGTAACGTAATTGTTAACGCGGTACAGAAACTGTCAACAGATGTCATCAGTGAAGTCACCACTAGCACCATTCCACTTCCCACTGACGAGGTCAAAGGAAGGCTTATCGGGCGCGAGGGGCGTAACATCCGCGCAATCGAAGCCGCTACCGGTGTTGACCTAATAATTGACGACACTCCAGAGGCTATTACAATATCCAACTTTGATCCATACAGACGCGAGATTGCAAAGTTGTCCATTGAGAAACTTATCCAAGATGGTCGAATTCACCCAGGAAGAATCGAAGAAATCGTGGAACGCAGTAAACGTGAACTTGACAACGAAATTAAAAAAGCCGGCGAAGACCTTGCATATGATTTGAAAATTCATGGTTTGGCGCCCGAGATTATCAAGACATTGGGAAGACTAAAATACCGAACCAGTTACGGCCAAAATGTATACAACCACACGCGCGAGGTTGCATTGCTATCCGGAATGCTGGCGATTGAATTGGGTGCAAACGAAGCGGTTGCAAAGCGTGGAGGATTGCTACACGACCTTGGGAAGGCTACTGATCACGAAACCGATGGGACACACACACAGATTGGTGTGGATCTTGCAAAAAAACACCGCGAAACTCCAGAGGTCATCCACTGTATCGAAGCCCACCACGGAGACGTTCCATTCAACAGTATCGAAGCAATAATTGTCCAAGTCGCCGACGCACTGTCCAGTGCAAGACCAGGCGCTCGACGCGAGAACCTTGAAAACTATGTTAAACGACTACGCGATCTAGAAGAAATTGCCAATGCTAAGCCAGGCGTGGAAAAAACATTCGCAATCAGCGCGGGACGTGAAATTCGTGTTATTGTAAAGCCAGAGCAAATCACAGATGAGCAGGCTCTTTTCATGGCAAAGGAAATCGCAAAAGAAATTGAAGAAAAACTTTCTTACCCAGGTCAGATAAAGGTCAACGTTATCCGTGAATCGCGCGCAGTGCATATTGCAAAATAATCTGGTAATCTGCATATAATGAATTAAAAACAAAAAGGCCCATAACGGGTCTTTTCACAGGGAGAGGAGGTCACAACATGGATCAAATTAAAAGGGAACTAAGTAACGCAGACATTGTCGGTATAGTTGATGACTTAATGATGGCAGAAGGAAATAGAAAGATATCATCAATTATGGGAAACAACGAACTAAGTTCAAAGGAAAAGAAAAGAAAAATCATGGATGTAATGGGAGAAATGGCAAAGTTTAAAATATTTGCAAACAGCCTAGAACCCAGTGATACAAAGGTAGAGGTTATTTTGGAAGATAAACAAAAAATGTCCAGACGAATTGACGGCCCTATTATATTAAAACCGCAAGGTATACAAAAAGACTCCTAACGGGAGTCTTTTTTTGCTTTCTTGCGTGCGGCCTCACTCTTTTTCTTTTTTCTTACGCTTGGTTTAACGTATTCCTCTTTCTTTCTCATGTCGCCAATAATTCCATCTTTTTGTACTTTTCTCTTAAAGCGCTTTAAGGCACTTTCCAAACTTTCGTTTTCGCCGACTACTACTTGTGTCATATCTTCACCCCCTTTCAGGTTCTGTTTTCTAATGAACATAATACAACATGCTTGAATGCTTGTCAATGTAAAGATTTGTTAATTTTATTGCTGTATATGCTTTGATTGGCTATCTAAATTATTTTCCACAACTGCCTCATTGGCACCCAGTTGTTTTCTTTTTCCAAATTTGATGTAAAATACAATTACCGATACTATTTTTACAACTGACATAATGGCTCCCATGATATTTGCAAACATTATCGCATTAAGGGCAATAAATCAATTATTTGAAAAGATACTCCATTTCATCCAATGAATACTCATAAATATTTTTGTGAACTTTACAAAAATTGCTCCGACAGCGATGATAATATTTAACCACGACCATTGCTCATTCCAAAAATGCCAGACAATGTACATCGCAATAGTGTAAACCGACGTAAAGAATACAAATACAGAAATTCTGAACAAAGTCGATATCTTTTCTTTTCGGACATCCATCCAGGCAAATGTCAAATTTTGAACAAAAAGAATAGATATCGTAAAAACCATAACCATGTTCAAAATCAACAAGTTGACGACCACGGAAATGGCATTAACACATGCTGTCATATACATCTGTTTTGACTTTACTTTTTGTTGTAAAACAAAAAATGTCAATACGATAGCAAAAACACCCAATCCTTGGGATATCCACCACATCCACATCGGTACATGAATTTGGAAAAATTCCATATTCACAAATATAGCATGAAATAAAAATATATGTTAATATAAAGTTATGAACTTTAACAACAAACGTTTTTATTATCCAATCATACTGGGTGATAACATAACCCTCTATGGACCAGAACATCATCATCTTGCTAATGTGTCTCGTTGTAAACTGGAGGAAAAGGTTACCGTTTTCAACGGTGATGCCTATGATTACACATACGAAATCGTCGCCATTCAACGTGATGAAACAAAACTGAAATTTATTTCAAAGATAAAGAATACAAAAAATCCAACCGTTAATTTAACCGTTTTCCTTGGATTGATAAAGTTAGATAACCTTGCATTGGTGGTGGAAAAGTTAACCGAAATTGGTGTGACCAAGTTGGTACCTTTTGTTTGCGGTAATTCTAATATTGGTGCAAAAACGATACGCGTGGAAAAATTAACCAGTATCAGTGCCCAAAGTTGCAAACAGTGCGGTCGCAGTATTCCAATTCAAATCGAAAATACCCTCAGTTTCCAAAACATGATTTCCGTGATTCGTGGTATCGATATGGTGTACTATGCGGATTTGACCGAGACCGCAAATCGAATAACTCGCACTGGAAAACTGGGTACCCAAAGGCCAAAAGAAATAGCAATAATCATAGGTCCCGAAGGTGGATTTACCAAAGACGAGACCATCGCGATAAAAAATAATTCGACCCCAATCACATTAGGCGCACGCACGCTTCGCAGCGAAACCGCGGCAATTGTGGGCGCAACATTGGTATTAAACCTGTTCGGAGAAATTTAACATGGTACGATTAATAACACTTGGGTGCAGAACCAACCAAGCCGAAAGCGACATAATCGCAAAGAAACTAACAAAACGGGGCATAGCAATAACGGATGGCGATAATGCCGAACTTTTCATAATTAACACATGCGCTGTAACAGGCGCCGCAGAGCGTAAATCACGGCACGAAGCCTCCAAAGTAATTCGTCGCAACCCAAGTGCGCGTGTTGTCCTTGTGGGTTGCGCAACCCAGAACAATGTCAAACAGTTTGCAGAACTTAACGTAATGAAAACTTTTGGCGCAGACAAAAGTGGTGTAGTGGATTACGTTGCAACATTAATTCAACCTTCAAACCAACCAATCCAATCGAAACAATCACGAACAAAACAATTGTTTGTAAAAGTTCAAGACGGTTGCAATAATTTTTGTTCATATTGTATTGTGCCATATCTTCGCGGTCGAAGTGTTTCCGTGCCAATCAAGCAAGTCATCGACGAAATTAACTCGGAAACTGATGCAAAAAAAATAATCGTGCTTACTGGTATCAACCTTGCCCAATACGAAGATAATGGAAAAACAATATTGGATGTATGTCACGCCGTAAACAATTTGAACAGACCTTTTCACCTCTCGTCTTTGTACATTGACGCCATTGGTGCGGGTTTTATTTCTACACTTGTACACATAAAAAACTTTGTCCCAAAATTTCACCTTTCTATTCAAACATGTTCGAACTCTGTTCTGGAATCCATGGGGCGCAGATATACCAAACCAGACATCCAAAACGCGATCGAACTAATTCGCACGAACTTTAAAAACCCAATCATCTCTGCCGACATCATTGTGGGTTTCCCAACCGAGACAGAAGATAACTTTAACGAAACGCATGAATTTCTTAAAATGATAAAATTAAATCATATACACATCTTTCCATACAGTCCTCGTACAGGAACTCCCGCCGCGGACATGCTTCAAATTAAAAATTCTATAATAACCAGACGTGCCAAAATTCTCTCTAATTTGCAAAATGAAAATTGAATTTAAATTCTGTTACTTGCATACTTTAATACTAAATGAATCAAACATACAGAATTAGGGCAACACGCTTTGCGACATCACTTTCACAAATCTCAAACACCATGTCAAAGTCCCCAAATTGTAATATCGAATCACACGGTAACGAAATTATTATTCACATTTCCACAAACAAAACCAAAGAAATCTTGGAACAAATTTTCGCAAATATCATCGCAAATGATTGCAAACGTCATTATATCACAACCAAAATTCATTTCAAGATTTCATGCGAATTAATGCATTTCACATTTATCCAGGCGCTTTGTCAATTCGATTATCAAACGGACAAGTTCATCGCGCGAACATTGCTGGAAATTGGGCATACATTCGATTTAGACAGTTTCTATGACTTCTGCCTGGACAAATTAAAAAAAAGATGGGACGAGGTCATCACCATAGCCAACGACAACATGCCATTGTTACTATGCCGACAAACATTCACCGAATTGCTTTCGTACCTTTTAACAAACCTTGAATCCAAAATTGACACAATAATCCTAAAAGAAGAAAGCGGCAAGATAAATGTCTATGACAGGTCACTAAAACCAATTATGCCAAAGTACACCAACCAAACATTATGTAATGACAAAAAAATCATAGCAACGTTGATATCACTCTCGCCGCGCAAGATTTTATTTTTTGGAAACCACCCACTATTTGAAACTATCAGTTTAATGTTTGGTACGGGGCATTACTTGACAAACTATGTGACATCATTTAAAATGCCTCATGAAAATTGAAGAAATCAAAGACCTCGAACTAAAGCATAGCGCATCACACGTCCTTGCAATGGCTGTGAAAAACATTTATCCAACGGTGAAACTTGGAATAGGACCGGCAATCGCGAACGGCTTTTATTATGATTTTGATTTTGCAACGCCAATAAAGATGGAGGATCTTCCAAAAATCGAAGCCGAGATGCAACGCCTAATTAAACAAGGGCTTGTGTTAGAGGCAATTGAAAAAACTCGTGCCGACGCCAAAAAACTTCTTGAAAAACAAAAGGAGCCATACAAACTGGAACTCCTTAATGACATTGCTCGTGGCGAGAAAATCATGTTCTATAAATTGGACAATTTTATTGACCTATGTGCAGGACCTCACCTTGCAAAAATTGACAAGATAAAGGCGTTTAAACTGACACAGATTACTGGTGCATATTGGCGTGGTGACAGTAAAAGCAAAATGCTGACACGTATATACGGTGTCGCATTCAATAAGCAAAGCGAACTAGAAGCATATGAATTACAACAAGAAGAGATCAAAAAACGTGATCACAACAGAATAGGGCGTGAATTGGAATTGTTCACCGCCGTGGATTTAGTGGGGCAGGGGTTACCGCACATGATGCCAAAGGGTGCAAAGATATTACAAATTCTGCAACGCTTTGTCGAGGACGAGGAAGAACGCCGCGGATACATGCACGTTAAAACGCCTCTGTTTGCGAAAAAAGAATTATATGAACTCAGCGGTCATTGGAATTATTACAAGGACGGGATGTTTGTGATTGGCAATGAACTTCTGGATGACGAGGTCTTCGCGCTTCGCCCCATGACATGCCCATTTCACTTTTTTATATATAAACAGGGCATCAAAAGTTACCGTGATTTGCCTATAAGATACGGCGAAACCAGTACACTTTTCCGAAACGAAAGTAGTGGCGAGATGCACGGCCTAACCCGTGTGCGTCAATTTACATTGTCCGAGGGGCACATTGTGTTGCGCTCAGACCAAATACAACAGGTTATTGATGAATGCGTTGATCTTATAAAATATATGATGAACATACTTGGAATTGCGGACAAAATAACATACCGTTTATCAAAGTGGGATTCAAACAACCGTGCAAAATATATTGGCAAAGCCGAGGACTGGGAACGCAGTCAAAATGAATTACGTAGTGTATTGCAACGACACAAGCTTGAATTCGTCGAGGTCGATGGCGACGCCGCATTCTATGGACCAAAGATTGATTTACAGGCACGTAACGTCTACGGCAAAGAAGACACCATCCTAACAATACAATTGGACTTTGCACTGGGTCCAAAATACGAAATGACATACATGAACGAACAGGGCGAGCGTGTTGCACCCGTCATTATCCACAGAACATCTGTCGGGTGTTATGAACGTACACTTGCGATGTTAATTGAAAATACAATGGGCGCATTTCCAGTATGGCTGTCACCAACTCAGGCAGTTATCATGGGAATCTCCAATCGCCACGATGATTACGTGGAAAACGTATATGCAAAACTGAAACACGAAAACATCCGCATCGAAAAAGACATCCGCGCAGAAAAGGTTGGATATAAAATTCGCGAACACACAAAGTCAAAAGTTCCTTTCATATTAATTGCAGGTGACAAAGAAGCCGAAACCAACACAATATCCATCCGCACGCGCGAGGGCGAGGATCTTGGATCAATGACCGCAGATGAATTTATAAAGCTTATCAAAGAAAAAGTTGACAAATTTCAATAATTGTTATATGATATTTTTATGGACAAACTTAAAACACAACTAGATCTATCGCAATTGGAACCTTGGGAACAAGAGGTATACCTTTCTGCTTATATCAATTATTTGGGTTGCGACCATGAGATGATAAACACTAGGACAAAAGAATGGACAAGATTTGAAACAGCTTTGGACGACAGGGACGCGGCACGTGATAGATTAAAGGATATTGGGAAAGAATTTACCGATGTATATGGCGAAAAAGTTTTAGACAGAGATTAATTGTATGTTACAATAGCATATGAAAAATCTTTTAATTGGAATAATATTAAAACCTCGTGGACTTAAAGGCGAGTTAAAGGTGAAAATCCTTACAAATAAGCCCGAGGTTTTTTTTGACCTTGAACATGTTTTTTTGGACGACACAAAACACGATGTGGTGTCTTCCAGTATCCAAAACGGATTTGGATATATAACCTTAAAGGGTCTTAATAAATTTGAGCTTGTGGATGATCTGCGTGATCAAAATGTTTATATAACAAAAGATCAAATGATAATCGAAGATGACGAGGTTCTTGTAACCGACCTTATCGGTTTTGCTGTGGTCGATACCCTGGGAAAAGTTTTGGGAACACTTCGCGCTATTGAAAATTATGGTGCGGGAGAAATCCTTGTAGTCAATGATGAACTAAATATCCCGTACGAAGACGACTTTATAATGGAAACCAACATGACCGAGAAAAAAATAGTGGTAAAAACATCAAAACCTGTAAGAAGACTATCTGCAAAGACAACGCAAAAGTAGGTCACATGAAAATAACAATACTAACATTGTTTCCGCAAATGTTCTCGGCATTGGAACACAGCATTATCAAGCGTGGCACAGATGCAGGCAAATTAAAAATAGAGGTAATCAACTTTCGTGATTTTGCAACGAACAAACATAATCGTGTGGATGACACCCCATATGGCGGTGGTAGTGGCATGGTTATAATGGCCGAGCCAATTGTAAATGCAATTGAATCAATTGACCTAAATCACAACGCACATCGAGTCTATATGACTCCTGCCGCACCTGTTCTCACACAAAAACGTGTAACTGAAATTGCATCGGGCGGGAAAGACCTGATTATACTATGCGGTCATTACGAGGGTATCGACCAACGTGCAATTGATTTATGTATTGACGAGGTCATCTCGATCGGCGACTACGTCCTTACTGGCGGCGAAATCCCTGCTATGGTGTTGGTGGATGCGGTTGCACGATACTTGCCTGGTGTTATAACCGAGGGCAGCCTCGACAACGAATCATTTTCAACAAATTTCCTTGAACACCCGCAATATACAAAACCACGCGAATTTCGTGGTCTAACAATCCCCGACGTCCTTGTCTCAGGTAACCATGCCCAAATCGAAAAATGGAAACAAGAACAAAGCCTTGAAACCACCAAAAAACACCGCCTGGATTTGATTAACCAAGACGGTTGAAACTACTATCTCTCTTTATCTTTGGTGGTGCCTTTAATTTTTGCGACAACATCTGAGATAACTGTCGAAGCCGTTGTTTTGATTCTAGAAATTGGATTGTTTTGTAACTCTGCTAGTTCAAGCGCTTCTAACTCAACTTGCGCTCTATCTAACTCGGCACGGCCTTCTGGGAATTGTTTTGCATTTTCTTGATCCCTCTGTTTTTTTGCCTCATCCCATTCCTGAATTACCATTCTCCCTTCATGATAAAGTCGTTCTCCTGTCACATCTGGATAACGTGTTTTAAGTGATTCGCAAGCATCTTCAACAGCTTTTGTGAGATCAGCTTTTTCTTTGTCCATTTTGGCAAAGAAATTAAGAGTGGTATCAATAAGAACTTTTTGCACGAACGTCGAAATAATGACGTTACCCTTTTTTTGATTTTTATCTTCACCAGGAAATTCAGCTACTCTGTATCCTTGCTTGCTTGATTGTTCGTCATGCAGGGTAATTGAAAAACCTTCTGTAAGTAATGATTGGACAGTTTCTTCATCCAATGATTTCAATATATCGCGCAGAAATTCTGATGGTTTAGTGCCAAGGTGAACATGTGTCAATTTGGAGAGTTCTTTTTCAACTTGCTCTTGTTCAGATAAATTCCAGAAATCCATTCAATAATATTATCACATATTTTGTACGTTGACAAATATAATCCATGTTATAATTGTCCCATGAACGATAATCAAGACTTGAAAATTGAATGGTATCCAGGTCACATGGCAAAAAGCCTTCGCCTAATTGGTGATGAACTTAAACTGGTGGATGCCATTGTTTATATATTGGATGCGCGTTGCCCGATGTCATGCATCAATCCCAAATTTACCCAATTCACGGGGCGACGTCCCACATTGTTTGTGTTGAATAAAATCGACCTTGCCAAACGCGATGCATTAGATAAATTTAAAAAGGCAATGCCAGGTCAAAATGTTATAACGCTGAATTCAACCCGCAGTGGCGACACGAAGAAGGCAATCACCGTTCTTGAAAAAATGCTTGTTGAAAAAATTAATAACGCAAAATCAAAGGGAATTACCAGAACCCTGCGTGCTATTGTAATTGGTGTTACAAACACAGGCAAATCCACATTCATCAATAATATATCCAGCAAAGCCAAAACCATTACCGGCGACAAACCTGGTGTTACACGCACAAAGCAATGGGTCACGGCGGGGGATTACCTGATGGTGCTGGATACGCCCGGAACACTTTATCCTAACATAGGCGGGAAATCAGAATCTGGTGTTTGTCAAACCGCAAAAAACCTTGCGTACATCGGTTCTATAAAAGACGACATTCTGGACATTGTTCTGCTTTCCAAACATCTTATTGCCGATCTGGAAAGACTGCAACCTGGTTCTGTCACAGCACGTTTCGGCGCGTCCGACTTTGATGGCATATGTAAAAAACGCGGTTACGTGTTAAAGGGTGGGGTAACGGACGAGGAACGCGCAGCAAAAGCAATCCTTGTTGAATTTCGTGCTGGCAAAATCGGTGCGTTTAATTTGGATGAATTGCTTTAATCATGACACCGCGTCCATTTCCAACATACCTTTTGCAACTTCACATCTATGTGTAATCTCTCTTTTAACTTCCTTGTGTCCTGCGAATTTGCCTGAACTCTTTGCACCCGCAAGAAGAACCTGTTTCATTTTGATTGATGCATCGTGTAGATGGTCAAGTGGATTTGTTCTTGAAACCTTAAAAACCTCAATTGGGTCAATGATATAAATCCCTTCAGTTTTTTTGAAATAGTTATCCGGGTTGTGATCTAAAACGATTCCCATAAAACTTGAAATCAAGCAATCATGCATAAATCTTTCGTATACATCATTGCTCATGTTTGCAATCTCGTGTGCGCCTTTTACATTATAGTCTAACAAAAGTTGTTCCAATTCTTTTTGCTCTTTTCTGCTTTCTGGGAATGGAATGCCTTGATGAATGCAAAAAAGCTTCAACGCATTTGGCTGATACAAATCACGGTACCCAAGAACAGGGGCGTCTATCATATCTTTAATAACGAATGGACGACCTTCGCTTGATCCTGAATAATGTATTGCGGGTGTCAACACTCCTCTTTGGATGGCTTCTTTATTTATTTCCTGCAAATATCTGTTTTTGTGTACTGCACCTTGTAAGTTGGGTCTGTCAATTGCACCTTCTTGTTCAAAGTCTGATTGACTCAAAATTGGTAATGCTTCTTTGTCCTCCACAACGGCATAATCCTCTTGTTCTGCAATATTTTGATATCTATAGCAACTTTTAAACTGACCCTGACCAATCATGCCCCCAATTTTGGCAATTCTGTGAATTTTATGTGCCTGCTCGTCTGTTATTTCTTTCATATAATTATTATAGCAAAAATCTTTAACAAAGTCAATTTAATTTTAACTTGCAAGGCTTTTTAAAATTGTGTATAATATAGACGTCCATGTTTCCGTAGCTCAGCTGGATAGAGCATCTGCCTTCTAAGCAGAGGGTCGCAGGTTCGAATCCTGCCGGAAACGCCAAAATACCATTACCGCAGATTCACTGTAATTAACATTGTTCACATAACCGCTTTATTGCAGCATGTTTCCCTTGCCATATTCGTATCTTTTATATAAACTTTGTAAAGTATTAAAGGACGGATGCATATGAAATTAATCACAGAATCATTTAGGGAAAGCAAATCTCTAAAATTTATTTTGATGGGTGTATTTTTTGGACTTGTTGTCTTGATGACGATCGGTACATTTTTTGATTATCAAATTGCGCATGCGGTTGCTGCAGAACCACAAGGATTTCTTTTTTGGTCATTTGGTGTATCGTTCGAGGTTCTTGGTTTTTTACCCGCAATTTTGGTAAACATCAGTCTATTTGCAATTCTTTCGGTATACCTAAAGCGCAAGGGCTGGAAAATTTTCTTTCATGTTATGACTGTGTTCGGATTGGTAGGTGCGGTTTATTGCAGCATCTTCTGGACACTGTCTAACCACGGGGTGGACCTAAGATCTGTCATTGTCTGGCCAATTTGCACAACAATAGGGATCATACTTTCTTTTCCGGTAATTATGCTTTTCAAGAGAATCAAAGACGAAACTATTCAAAAGAAATTGATCTACCTATTGATAATAGGTGTTGCGATGGGTACTTTTGCAAATATGATTCCTGGTTTGTTACAGGTGTTTTGGGGTCGCTACAGATTTTTTGACGTAGCGGATTATGGTTTGCCATACCTTCCATGGTACCAGCCAATAGGCAGGGTTTCAGGGATAGGGGCAAGTACTGCTTCGTTCTCATCGCTGCACGCATCCAGTGTCTTTTCCATGATAATTCTGATGATGGTGGGATGGAAACTTGGATTGAAAAAGAAAACACAAATCATACTTGCAAGCATTTCAATCGCTATGCTCGTGTGTGTTCCGCTATCGCGCATGGTACTCAGATGGCATTACTTAACCGACGTTGTATTTTCACTAATAACTTCTCTTGTCGTGCTGATTATTGTAACCATTGTGCTTGATGCAATATTTGGTAAACGATTAAAAAACTTCATTGGGCAAGATATCACGGAGGAACAAACAACTGAAAACATCAATTAAAAAAAGTATAATAAAACGCGCAATCAAAAAACGCAGAAAGAATCAACATTTTGACGAGGTCGCAGCAGAACTGATGACATTGCCTTCGGATGCATCCATTGAATATAACAACAGTTATTACTTTGCCTCACATGATGAAAAAGGCAACGCTTTTTTCTTTCGTCTTGGGCAACGTGGAGGTGTTGATGGACCTATTGCAGAGATATGGTTCGGCGCTACGACATATGACGGTAAAATGTATATGAACAGCCAGATGATTTACAAATTGGATCAAAGTCCTGCAACGGTCAAATGTATTGAACCACGCAAAAAATGGGAATTCGCGTTCAGCGGAAAAATGATACCGGTTAAACCTGGCAAAGATTTGATTGCTGAACCATACGGTAATCAAGTCCATGCCGAATTCCGTGGCGTATTTACGTCGGACAAAGGTATATTTGAATTCGGACGAGACACGCACATTGATGCTTTTGCATCCGCAATGGCAGCAGAAAAATGGACAAAAGATTTTTCCGCAAACATGAAAAAGAACGTCCAAAGCCAAACCCGTACAGAACAAATTGGGCACGTTGCAACCACCTTCAAAGTTGGAAATGATGAATATACAATGGATGCACCTGCACTTCGTGACCAAGCATTCGGTAAACGCATCTGGAGTTACATGAATCATTATTCGTGGCTGGTCGGCAGTTTGGTGGATGGGAATGCTTTCAACGTTGTTACTGTGTATTATCCTGTAATTAATGTAAAAGGTCTTCCAACTGGTTATCATCTTCAGGGTGACAAATATATAAACTTAAAAGACGCTCAATTCCCGCGGCATTTCAAAACAGATGGCATAGCACCAGCCCAGGGTTCGGTGACGGCGCAATTCTCGGATAAAAGTAACGTTATTGTTGATTTTGAATCAAAGATAATTTTTCCGTACGTATTTACGGATGATCATGGCGGATATAATGTCTTTGAATGTATTACAACTTTTAACTTTAATGGTGTAAAGGGTATGGGAATTGCAGAGTTTTCATATAACCAAGACAAGAACAGGTTGGTGTAAAAAGCGAATGAAGAAAATCAATTTTGGTGAACTGGATAACGATTATATAAATCGGGTTGGTGGAAAGGCACGTGGTCTTCATCAACTTGTAACTGCGGGTTTTAATATTCCGGATGGTTTTATTCTTTCAGAAGTCAATTTGGAAAATGACTTGGATACAGCGTTAGAATATTACAAAAAATCTAATTTTGGTAATGTGGCAATACGTTCATCAGCCAGTACCGAAGATGGCGCAGATTTTTCCTACGCAGGCCAATTCGTTACGGTATTAAATGTGAATGGTGAACAGCAATTCAAAGATGCCATTCGCAGATGTGTAGAATCGCTGGATGGTGTTGCATCCAAAACATACCGTGATCAGGTCGGCGGAAAAAAACGCGCAAACATGTCCGTTGTCGTGCAAAAGATGATAGAAACAGATATTGCTGGTGTTTGCTTTACATCTAATCCACAAGATAAAAATAAAATTCTTATTGAAACTGTACGTGGTTTAGGCGAACAACTGGTCTCAGGAACAACCAAACCAACGACTTATAATATTGCAAAGTTAGAAATTGATTCAATTGCAAATCAGGATCCTTTGCTGTCTATCGAACAAATCCAACAAATTTGCAACCAAAGTTTACGCATGAAAGATATTTTGAAAACCGAACTGGATTTGGAATGGGGAATAAAGGGCGGAGAACTTTATTGGTTCCAGGTACGCCCAATAACGGTAACTGAAATTTGTGAAAGTGACGAATTCAACCCAAAACAGGATCTAACAGGACAATCAATAACTCGCTGTAACATCAGTGAGATGTTACCTGGTGCGGTGACCCCGTTATCTATTTATACTTCCGTACTTGCAATTGACTGGGGAATCAGAAAAATGTTGATGGTCAGCGGTGCCAATAAAAAAATGCGGGAATTGGAACCATTCTCATGTGCGTTATCGGCGCATGGTCACCTATTTTTGAATCTTAGCACTATGTTTCGTATGACAAAAACCACATACCTTGCAAAAACCAGAGATGTTGAACTTTCAATTTGTAACAGATATCTTAACGAAGAAGAGCGCGGAATTATCCCCGGAAAAAAACCTTGGTTCTTTGCACGGCTAATAAATTCATTCAAATATATCCGTTTTATTATGTCATCCAAAAAGGCGAAAAAACGTATTGCTGAACTAAGCGACAATTTCACAATCGAAGATAATGCAAGTACGTCACAAGAATTATACGATGCAATTATCCAATCTCAAAATACTGCAAACCAAGTCGCATATCTGCACTATGTTACCAGCGGTCATTCCGGCGCAATGTCCAGTGCAACAACAAATGCGTTGAACAAAAAATTTAATGATCGTGAAAAAAGTCGTGCAGTACTGGCTCAAATGTTGGAACGGATTGACGGCATCGAAAGCGTGGATATTTTGGCATCATTGTGTCGGCTTGCGAATGCAATTGTTGAAGATAACCCTATGGCAAGGAATTACACGGCCGAGCAACTTATTAATTACCTGGAAACTACAAACCAAAATGTTAAAACTGTTTATAACGAATTTATGTCACGACACGGTCATCGCGCAATTCGCGAGGCAGAGTTGCGCAGCAAAGGCTGGTCATCCGATAACAAAGCATTTGCCCAATTTCTTAGAACAGTAATCCAAGGTGACATGCCTGAACCTGTAAAACAAGCGCCGCCAAACCTAAAAGACATCGTGCGCGAGCACGGGTTCAAAGGAACAAAAGCCAGGATGCTGGTTTATTATGCTAACCAAGCTCGCGATGGTGTACGAAATCGCGAATTTTCTAAATCAAAGTTGATAAAGGTCTTTGATGTATTCAAGCAGGCATATACAAAATTGGCGAATCAACTGGTCGCTAACGGAAGATTACCGGACGAGGATTCAATCTTTTTCTTAACACCAGACGAGATCGGAAAACTTGTTAAAGATGAAAATGCAACCTTGGTTAAAAAAGCACTACAACGGAGAAATCTTTTAAAATCTCAATCTGAACTAAGCTTTGCCGAGGTTTACGCAAATACGCCCCAGCCACTGGAACAACAGGGCTTTGTCGAATCCGGTAATGTTCTATATGGCACTCCCGTCAGTCGCGGCAGGGTGGTTGGCACAGCACGTGTTGTAAAATGTGTCGAGGATGCTGCACAACTTCAAAAAGGCGAGATTATGGTAGCATCTTTTACAGACATAGGCTGGTCTCCGTTTTATTGTCTTATTGATGGATTAATTACCGAGGTCGGCGGAGCCTTATCACACGGTGCAGTAGTCGCGCGCGAGTACGCGCTGCCACTGGTTTCCAATATCACTGGTGCAACTGTTTTAATTAATACGGGCGATAAAATAATATTGGACGGTTACACAGGAACTGTGCAAAAGATTGAACATACACAATGAAATTTTTTTGTATTTCCTAGATTTTGTGGTGAATCACTTTCTTTGAATACTAGGTATTTAAATTATGTCTAATTTGAATATTGACTTTATTTGTCGCATGCATTATTATAGCCTATAAAAATAGGTCAACTTGGCCATTTTCGTCATAAACATATAAGATAAATTGAAATTAAAAAGGAGTACCAAAAATGCAAGGCAGAAAATTAAGTTACGTTCTCTCCGTGGTAATCGTAATTGTCTTGATACCTGCGATTGTGTTGCCGATAATCTTTTCCAACCGTGTCGGCGCAGACCCACTACCCCCAGTCGACCCTCCAGACGACCCCCCAATTGTGTTACCAAATCCAGGTTGGATGACCCAGGGTCATTTTGAATTGTTCAACTTTATTTTGAACAATAATGAAATTGATCTGAACAACATTGAATTGAATGCACTTCTTCGTGACACAATGCGTGACCCACTTATCGCATTCTTGCAAAGTGAACACGCACACGAACTATTACCATTGATCCGCGAACCACTTATCGAGTTCGTAATGGCAGGGTTCGAGGACGTGTTCTTCCTGGTAACCGACGAACTACGTGCACTCGCAATTCAATATATTGAAACTCAACTTCGTGATGATGTCGAGGTATTTGCCGAAACTCTTGCACAATTCCTTGTCAGTCCCGAATTCTTCCAAATGGCACGCGATGCACGTAACCTTGTAATCTTCTTGTTGGATACTTTTGGTGCCGAGTTTGTTGTTCCATTCCTGCGCGACCCGGCATCTGACCTTTTCCGTTCATTGATGGGTATTGATTTTGAAGGTGCTGTTCGTGATGTTGTAACTGACAATGTTATGGGTCTTGATTTAGAGCAACTTGTAATGGATCAAGGCGAAATGCTGCTTGACCTTATTGGTGACCTTGATATGGGTGACATGGATGGCAGTCTAGACCAAATGGTCGTCGGTGGTCTTGTTCCAATGCTTTCTGATATTATGATAAATAACCCTATCGTTTTCCTTATTGCTGGTGCGCCAACTGGTCCAATTATGAACAACATGTTTGTTCCATACACACATGGACTTTGGATCAATGACCCTGCATTTGCAACATGGCAAACAAACTATGATACATGGATGAATGCATGGAGAACCAGTTACAACAACTGGTGGAACAATGTTAATGCATATATTAATACACCTGCATATGTTGAATTCAAACTTAATAACTGGGAGGCGTACACATCACGTCCTGTATATCAAACATGGTTGCGTCAAAATGCAGAATGGCAACTTCTAACATTACAACAACCTACTCGTCACGCTGCACGTCCTTTTGTCCGCCCTATTTACCCAACACCACTTGCTGGTGCACCTGCTGGATGGCCTGGTGCGGCACCAAACATTCCTAACACAAACCCAACTGCGCCTGCAGTTATGGGACGTGGTAATGGTTCAGGTTTTTACTTCTTGCAACTTGCAAACCCAGTCGCACGTAACAGTGTAGACCGTGTTCTATTTGACTGGCTATGCTTGACCGACATAAGATTCTATTCAACTGCTGTTAGAACAAATGGTTTTCCTGCAAATATTTTGAACGTTTGGAACGTAGCAGATATTAACCAAATCGTTGCTGCTCACCTTGATGATGTGATGGCTGCAGGTTACTATATGGGTGCAATCCCTCCTGTACGCACAATTCTTAATAACATGGATGCTCTTGGAATGGCTGGATTGATGGGTGATATGGTTGTTGGTGAAATTGCTGGTGATGATCCACTTATTGCGGCAATTCTTCCTGCAATCATGGACCTTATGATTGAGGTTATTATTGATGTACTTGGTCAAGGCAAATCATTGAGTGATGTTATTGAAATTGCATTTACCGAGGTTCTAACAAACCGTACTACATTTAACAATTTCCTTTCTTCACTTGCTTCTGTTCTTCGTGATGACCTTACTAGTGCAACTCCTGACCTTATCAGTTTTGATGATCTGTTCGACTTGCTGAATGATTTGCTTGGTGACTTATTAGAAGACATGCTTCCTGGTATTAATTTAACAATTGATGGTGGGGTGCGTGACTTTTTCGAGGGTATCATCATCGAACTTCTAGACAATCTAGACAACCTTGGCTCGCTTAATGCCGCATTTGATGCAACAATTGAAACAATTTTGGACACATACATCGACATCATTGTTCAAAACATTCCTGCAATTAAAAACGGTCTAATGGACCCGCAAGCAATCGCAAGTTTTGAAAACCTATTCGGTCTTGTCAACGGTCTGCTTTCTGACCTGCTTGGTTTTGAAATTCATGCTGACTCACGCGAACTTGTCGAGGCATTCATCTTGCGTTTCCTTGGTGCAATCGAAACGACCCAATCAATTAACGAGGCATGGAACTACATTATCCTTATCGTGTTGAACGAAAACCCTGTATACTATTCTCCTTACGTTATCGACCGTATAATCCTTATGTTCATTGACGAGGTTATCGTACGTCTTATAGACAGCGACACTATATTTGACTTCCTTATGGAAATTCTTGCGGATAACGCACACGATATCTTGGATATGGCTGTTGACGTAATTGTTCCTATGCTTGTTGCAAACGTTATTGAAAACGATGAATTGTTTGAACAACTTTTCGAAATCTTGCTTCCAATAATGGTGGCAACCAGTGACGCATTCATGGAAATTATTTTCCAATTCGCACTGGACAACATTCCAACACTTCTTATGGATGATGAACTATTTGACATGATTATCGATGTCCTGCTTGCTGAACTTATTGGCGACGTCGCAGACATATTTGACGTTATCGCAATGCTTGGATCATTTGGTTTTGATGTCCACGAAGATGTACTTGGATTTTATCTTGGCGACCTTATCTATCTTGATGAATCATTGGGTTTAATTGTTGACTTGCTGGACAACATCCAATACGAAATTGGCGCAAATGGTCACCTTAACTTGTTTTACTTCGGTGTTGGTTTGGACGAACCTATTCCGTTTGTCAGCATTCTAGGGGGTGCACTCGGTATTGCTGGAGACGCTCTTGGCATGGATATTGGTTTCTTGTTCAATGCTTTAACTGCTTCTGTAATTTACTACGACGGTACAATTACACTTAATGTTACATTGCCGCTTGACCCTATTCTTGCTGAACTTCTTGCACCAATCACCACAGGTGTTGCATTCGACCTAAGCCTTGTATTCCACCACGTTGCCGCATAATTCCTTGTTGACATTTCAAAATTTGTTGTGCTATAATAAACACATCCGCATAGGATGTGTTTTTTTAAGTGCTGAACCAGCCACATATCATAGCGAGATTGGAGGTAAGGAGGAAAATCAATATGACATACGCAATTGTCAAAACAGGCGGGAAACAATATCGCGTCGAAAAGGATACCGAGGTCTTTGTAGAAAAATTGGAACTGGATGTGGACAAAGAACTGGATCTAGAGGTTATCTTAGTCGTCGTGGACGGCAAGACGCAAACCAAAGGCAAAGTCAAAGCCAAGATAGTGGAACATGGAAAAGGCGATAAGATGCGAATCTTCAAGTACAAGCCAAAAAAGAACTACCGTCGTACACAAGGTCACCGACAGCCGTTTACAAAACTAAAAATTACCAGCATCGCGTAAAAAGGTGCAAATGACAAAAGTAACTGTATCAAAGAATCTGGGTGGGGAAATAATCAAACTCAGCGCTACTGGTCACGCAGAATACGCAGCACTGGGATACGACATCGTGTGTGCAGCCACCAGTGCCATCATACAAACCGCTTGCCTTGGTTTAACAAAATTTGATTGCTGCGAAATCAAAAAGAGCGACGGAAACATATATATCAAAGTATGTGCCCCCACAACACAAAATCAACTGATTCTTAACACCATGATGCTTGGGTTACATGATTTACAAACACAATATCCTAAATACATAAAAATCAAGGAGGAAACGAAATGAACAAGGGAAATTGCGGAAGCTGTCCAGGCGGCTGCCAAAAACCAAAACCAGAAACTAAGCGAGGTCTTATCAATATCCAACTTTTCGGATGCAAACCATGCGGAAAACCATGTGGCAAACCATGCGAGCAACGTGGTTGCGGCGGTTGCTGTAAACCAAAACCAAAGCCAGAAAGCGGTTTTATTGACATACAACTTTTTGCAACCAAAAAAGGTGGGGGAAGTACAAAAAACGGACGTGACTCTAACGCGCAACGTCTTGGTGTAAAGGCATCTGACGGTGAACTTGTAAGTGCCGGCAGCATAATTATCCGTCAACGCGGAACAAAGTTTTTGGCGGGCGACAATGTTGGTATTGGTACCGACCACACACTTTTCGCACTTAAAGAAGGCAAAGTCTGCTTTAAAACAACAAAAGACAATCGTAAAAAGGTCTGCGTAATCGCGTCCTAATTGGGTTGGTAAAAAATATAAACGGGGCATTGCCTCGTTTTTTTTGGCATTAACTTTGACATCAAAACATATTTATTGCTATGGAAAAAAAAGACGGAATTATTAAAGGTTATATCAAGGCGGGTTTGTATACGCTGGTTCTAACACTTGTACTGGTTTTAATACTTGCACTGTTTGTCAAAATTGCAAGCCCAGGCGGAACAATAATCGCGGTAATCACCCAAATCATAAAGGTACTTGCGATCTTTTATGGGGTAGGTGTTGTGACACGATATGTTTCAAAGCGTGCATTTATACACGGAGCAATCTTTGGAATAATCTATACTGCTGTAACATTCTTGGTTTTCAGTTTACTTGCGACAAATTTCGATATCACAACTGGATTTTTGTATGACATGCTATTCGCAACTGTAATCGGTGTGATCTCGGCATTTTTGCTAAAAACTGGCCGTCGCGAAGCAATGTAGTATTGAAAAATAAAAAGCAGTTATCAACTGCTTTTTTAAACTACTTTCTTTCGCGTACACGTTTGGTATGGTCCAATACTATTTTCCGTATACGTAAATCTTTTGGTGTGACCTCTAATAATTCATCGTCATTCAAGAATTCAATACATTCTTCCAGCGACATTTGTTTAATTGGAACCAACTTCAACGAATCATCCGCACCGGAAGAGCGTATGTTGGTTAATTGTTTTTTCTTGCAAACATTTACGGCAAGATCCATCCCTGCTGGATTTTGTCCAACCACCATACCGGCATAGACTTGGGTACCTGGCAATATTATTAATGACCCGCGTTCTTGTGCATGGAACAATCCATATGGTGTCGTTTCGCCTTGTTCAAATGCTATCAGTGCTCCAAAGTCTCTTTTTCTAATGTATCCCTTATATGGTTCATACTTTTCAAACAGAGTATTTATTATGCCCCTACCGCGTGTGTCTGTCATAAACTTTGTTCTGTAACCGAATAAACCGCGACTTGGAACCAAGAATTCGCACTTGGATCGAACTTCGCCAGTATTCATTGTAACCAGTTCACCTTTTCTCTCGCCCATCTCGCTCATAATTGCACCCACATTTTCTGTTGGAACATCTATGAATACACGGTCAATTGGTTCGCACTCGACACCATCAATTGTTTTGTACAAAACTTTGGGAACACTTACCATAAATTCATATCCGTCGCGTCGCATATTTTCAACTAGTATAGAAATATGCATCTCACCACGCCCAAGTACGCGGAACGAATCCGCAGAATCCGTCGGCAGAACCTTTAAACTCAAATCCTTGATTGCGGCTTTTTCTAAACGATCTCGTAAGTGTCTGCTGGTACAAAACTTGCCTTCTTTACCTGCAAATGGTCCATTATTAATGCTAAAAGTCATTTCAATACTTGGTGCAGAAATATTAACAAATGGTAGGGCAGTGTCAATAGACTTATCACAAATCGTATCCCCAATATTCACATCCAAACTGCCTGCAATATTTACAATATCGCCTGCAAAGGCTTGGGCCACCGCAACTTTGGCAAGTCCGTCAAAAAGGAACAAGTTCGCAACCCTGAATGATGAATTCTTCGTCTCATCGTGAAAGTTAACCGCTTTCAAATTCATACCCACCGAAACATCGCCCTGGACAATTTTTCCAATCGCTAATTTACCCAAGAAATCGTTTTGTTCGGTGGAACTAACCAACATGGCAAATGGTGCATCCACAACAGTGGGGGCGGGAATATATTCGACAATTTTTTCAAACAAGGGGATAAAGTCTTTTGCTTCTTTTTTCATGTCAAGTGTTGCCACACCTTCGCGTGCGCTTGCGTATACGAATGGACTATCTAACTGTTCGGCGGACGCATCTAACTCTAAAAATAATTCAAGAACCTCGTCTTTGACTTCGTCCAGACGTGCATCCTTTCTGTCAATTTTATTTATGACTACAATAACTTTGTGCCCAAGTTCCAAACTCTTTTGCAATACAAAACGGGTTTGCGGCATTGGCCCTTCAAAAGAATCAACCACCAATAAAACACCATCTACCATCTTCAACACACGTTCTACTTCACCACCAAAATCTGCGTGACCTGGTGTGTCCACGATATTTATTTTTTTATCACCATACATACATGATGCATTCTTACTGAATATTGTGATTCCGCGTTCGCGTTCCAACGCATTGCTGTCCATAACACGGTCGGTAACGGCTTGGTTCTCGCGAAAAACACCACCTTGTTTTAACAGTTCATTAACCAAACTGGTTTTCCCATGATCCACGTGTGCAATGATTGCAATGTTTCGTATTTTTTCATTTTTCATAACCAACCATAATACCAGAAACAAAATAATTTTGCAAATGCTAGTTATAATTACACGCCTATGTTACACTGGCTTATGGAAAAATTACTGGTAATCGACGGCAACTCACTGTTGAATCGCGCTTATTACGCATTTGGAACCGGTTCAAATGAACTCAGTCATAATGGTATGCCTACCAACGCCACTTACGGCTTTTTGAATATGCTATTCCGCGGTCTGGAAGACATCCGCCCAACGCATCTTGTGGTCACATTTGATGTACGTGGAAAGACTTTCCGCCATGAAATATGCTCAGACTACAAGGCAACCAGAAAAGGAATGCCAGATGACTTGGCGGTACAACTTGGTGACTTGAAAAAATTACTGGAAATAATGAACATCAAAATACTGGAAAAACAGGGGTTCGAGGCTGACGATATCATCGGTACGCTTGCAAAGCGTAATCTGGCATCGGCAATTATTCTCACCGCGGATCGCGACGCGTTTCAACTTGTGGATGATAAAACAGAACTGCATCTTACCAAGACTGGTGTAACAAATACAGACATTTGGACGACAGAGAGAGTGAAAGCCGAAATGGGGGTAACGCCAAATCAAATCATCGATATAAAGGCACTCCAAGGCGATAAATCCGACAACATACCGGGGGCCGCGGGTATAGGCGAAAAAACCGCAATGCAACTTATCCAAGACTTTGGCAACATTGAAAACTTGTACAATTCGCTTGCAACTATAAAGGAATCAACCAGGCAAAAACTAGAATCCAGTCGTGATAACGTATTCAAAAGCAAAATTCTTGCAACCATTAACACTAGTGTACCAATAGAATTACGCCTTAACGACTTTGCACTTAGATTTCCTTTGGAAAAACCTGTTTTTGATGCATTCGCGGAACGTGGATTTAAATCATTATTAAAGCGAAAAAACATATGGGCGGACGAGTTTGCGACTACGCCTACTGAAATACAAAAACCAATTGCGGTGACTCAATATGAAATCAAAGATTTATCCACGCTTGAATCATATGTTAAAACTTTTGATAAAAAACAAATCGCAATATCATACGATCAATCTGCCTTTTATCTTGCCACAGATGTAGGCAGCGAACACAAAATAACTGTCTTTATGAACATGTTGGATGGTGGTATTGATTTTGAACAAATTCTTTTAACTCTTGCACCAATCTTAGAAGGCGATTGCGAAAAACTGGTATTTGATTCCAAGGGATTCAAAGAACTTCTCGCCACACGTAACATCAAACTTTACAACGTGAAACTGGATGCAAAGTTATATTTTCACTTGCTGACATCGCGTACGAATATTGAACGCATAACAGATATTTTGCCTGGCAATGCTGCTGCGCTTTTTTCGGTTGATTATGAAACAAAACTGCGCTCTGTTGGTATGTGGGAACTTTATCATGACATGGAACTGCTGATGGTGGATGTTTTATTGGAGATGCAAAACAATGGCGTCAAAGTTAATCTACAAACCTTAACAGAGGTTGCAGGAGAACTCTCCACAGAAATTAACGATATTTCCAATGAAATTTATGCCAAGATCGGCGAAACATTCAACATAAATTCGCCAAAAGTTCTGGGTGATATTTTGTTTAAAAGACTTGGATTGCAAACAGTCGTCAAAACAAAAACAGGTTATTCAACAAACGAGGAAACCTTGCAAAAGATTAAAGATCATCATCCGGTGGTTCCGCTAATCTTGCGCTATCGCCATCTTTTTAAACTGCAATCTGGATTCGTCCAGAGTTTTAAATCACATATGCGCGAAGATGGATTGGTTCACACAACGTTCAATAATACTGGAACAGTGACAGGCAGACTTTCTTCCAGCGAACCTAATATCCAAAATATCCCTAAGCGAAGTGACTCATCCGACCGTGTCAGAAAAATATTCACCAGTCGTTTTGATGGCGGTAAACTTTTGTGTGCGGATTATTCCCAAATTGAACTTAGAATTCTTGCGCATCTGTCCAAAGACGAAAATATGATTGCCTCATTCCAATCCGGTCAAGACATACACACTCAAACCGCACTTAAAATATTCGGTTCCACGGACAATAAACTACGTCGATATGCAAAGGCAGTAAACTTTGGTATCGTCTACGGACTCAGTGCCTATGGTTTGTCACAAAGTATAAACGTCTCTACAAGTGATGCTGCACTGTTTATTCAAAAATATTTTGACCAATTCCCAAAAATCAAATCATATTTGGACAGTTGCCGTGACTTTGCAATTGAAAAGGGTTATGTCAAAACAATCATGGGGCGTCGAAGGTACATCCCCGAGATTTCCAGTCAAAACCACCAAACTGTTCAATTCGGCACACGTGTTGCGATGAACATGCCAATGCAGGGCAGTGCCGCGGATATAGTTAAAATGGCAATGGTTCGAATCTTTGACCAAATGAAATCCAAAAAAATGAAATCTCTAATAATCGCCCAAGTCCACGATGAATTGGTTTTTGATTGCCCACCAGACGAAATTAACCAGATATCTGACCTTGTAAAAAATGAAATGGAAAAAGTAATTAAACTATCCGTTGAACTAAAAGTTGATATCGAGATAAAAGAAACGCTTTGAGTTTTTTACCAAATGTGATAAATTAAGTTTATGAGTACCGAAACGCAAATCATAAACACGAACCAAGAAATCAAAACTATTAAAACGGATAAAGATGGCAAAGCAGGCATTTTTGGATGGTGGACGAATTCCACACTCGCAACCAAGATTACATACATACGCCTTGCATTCGTGCCACTAATTTTATTTTTTTACATAGGTGCAATCGAATTCGTGGGTAGTGACTTTTTCTTTTTCTACGGCAAGCTTATTGCTTTTATTTTGTTTGCTGTTGCGTGTGTAACTGACTGGCTGGATGGCTATATCGCACGCAAACATAACCAAGTCACAGACACGGGAAAATTATTGGATCCCATCGTGGACAAGGTACTTACCCTATCTGCGTTTGTACTTATCGTGACCGATGCACAAATTCTCGGTGACGCCGACTTTGACAGATTCCTGCCTGTATTCGCGGCTGCGCTTATAATTTTTATCCCGCTTGCGCGCGATTATATCGTGAACATTATTCGCCAACTGGCTGCTACAAAAGGCATAACAATACCGGCAGATAAAACTGCAAAGATTAAAACTATGCTACAGTTCCTCGCACTTGGTATGTTTCTGTTCTATGCTGCGGACTACAACATGGACCCGTCAATTTTGGGGCTTGGAATGTTCTTTGACATCTATCGCTACGTCGCTTGGTTTGCTATGATTTCTGCGACCATACTTACTATCGTATCTTGCGTAATATACGTTAATAAATATAACAAGATAGTTAAAACAATTGAATCAAAAGAGGAGAATTAATAATTAATGGCAACAGCAAAAGAAAAACCCGAATCTACAAACGAAAAGACAAAGGCACTTAACCAGGCTCTCGCCCTTATTGAAAAGGCATATGGAAAAGGCGCAATAATGAAAATGAGCGATGGACCTATTATTAAAAACGTTGACGTAATACCATCCGGATGTTTGACATTGGATTTCGCACTTGGTATTGGCGGTATTCCTCGCGGTCGTATAACAGAAATCTACGGACCAGAGAGCAGTGGTAAAACAACAGTCTCCCTGCACGTGGTGGCCGAGGCTCAAAAAATGGGTCTTACCTGCGCATTTATTGATGCCGAGCACGCATTAGATCCAATCTATGCTGAGAAACTAGGTGTAGTTCTTAGCGAACTTATAATCTCACAACCAGACTCTGGTGACCAAGGTTTGGATATCGCAGAAAAACTTATTTCCAGCGGTGTGGTGGATTTGGTAGTTGTGGACAGTGTCGCTGCACTTACTCCACGCCAAGAAATAGAGGGCGACATAGGTGACACACACGTAGGTCTCCAAGCTCGTCTTATGAGCCAAGCCCTGCGTAAACTGACTCCTCTCACACACAAAACAAACTGTTCAATTATTTTTATTAATCAACTTCGTGAAAAAATTGGTGTGATGATGCCGGGGCAGAGTCCTGAAACAACCCCAGGTGGAAAGGCACTTAAATTCTATGCCAGTGTGCGTTTAGACGTCCGCCGCATCGGTAGCATAAAGGAAACAAAGGATGGCGAGGAAAATATAACCGGTAACAAAACCAAAATAAAGGTCGTTAAAAATAAACTCGCGCCTCCGTTCAAACTTGCGGAATTTGAAATCATGTTTGGAAAGGGTATCAGTCGCGAAGGTTGTATCATAGACATGGCGTTGCAACATGGCATAATTGAAAAGAGCGGTGCATGGTTCTCATACAACGGTGACAAGATTGGTCAAGGGCGTGAAAATACCAAAACATTCCTAGAGGCCAACCCAGACCTTTGCAACGAAATCCTTGCAAAAGCAAAAGAAAGACTGGAAGACAAACCAACAAAGAAAGAAAAAAAGGAAAGTGAGTAATCCGCGGAAAGGCAGCATAGCCTTTTTCGTTTGCTAAAATATAATTTTACGTTTAATATATACTATATGTATTAGAAAATTCTTGGGGGAATTGGAAATGCTTAAACTAAGGAATCTTACAAAAATTTACAAAGAAACGCCACCTGTAACCGCGTTGGATAATGTGTCCCTTTCTTTTGGTCAAACTGGATTGGTTTCAATCATTGGTAAAAGTGGCTCAGGTAAAACCAGTCTTCTTAACATCATTGGTGGTTTAGACGGATATAACTCGGGTGTGCTGGAAATTAATGGGATATGTACCGTTGACTATTCTGCACGTGACTGGAATGCTTATCGTGCAAAGCACGTAGGTTTCGTGTTTCAAAAGGACACAACAATTCACCATCTGACAACCGTAGAAAATGTAATGCTATCGCTCCAGGTCCTTGGTAAAAAGAACGAGGAATCTATGCACCTGGCACGCGAAGCCCTTGGAATAGTTGGTCTTGCCGAACACGAACATAAGGTTGTTACCCACCTTTCCGCGGGTGAAATTCAACGTGTTGAAATCGCGCGCGCCATCGTCAAAAACCCAAGCATCGTTCTGGCGGACGAACCAACCGGGAATCTGGACGAAGAAACTGCGGACGAAATTATGCGTATTCTGCGCGAGGTCTCTAAAAAGCGCTTGGTAATCATGGTCACCCATAACAAAACCTTTGCTGAAAAATATTCTGACCGCGTCGTGGAACTTAAAAAAGGAAAAGTAATCGGTGACAGACAACTGCGTCAAGAACGTAAACCAGTAAAACAATTCGAACCACTAACAAAACCAGACCGCGTACCAGGTATTGGTTTTGTTTCAACTTTTTCCCTTGCTGTGCGACACATGTCATCTAAAAAATTCATCACAGCCATGGTTGCATTTTCGACTGCACTTGGGATTGCGGCATTATCCATATTACTCGCATTACAGGCGGGGTTTGGTTATTATCTGGACACCGTTCGCAAGGACAACCTTAATATGCCGGTATTGATTTCTGCAACTCCTACGTCTTTTAATTTGGTAACCGGAACATACATGCCTTCGGCGGGTTCCGCAAATTTCAATTCACACAGAATCAGTGTCATTGACTTTAACCAACCAACCGCCAGATTCGAACGTCTCATCCCCCAAAGTTTCCAAGCACAACTTGAAAATGGAGACTTGAACACAGAGTACTACAATGCAATGTTATTTACCCGTGCTCTTGAATTTAATCTCCTTGTGCGCGAGACTCCAACATTTGTCTCACAGTGGCAGGGAAGTGAACTTGGGTTCCAAGAAATCTTTAACATGGACGCTGTGCAATATCACTATGATCTTATCCATGGTGAATGGCCGCAGCAAGCCAATGAAATATTGTTGGTGGTGGACGAATTTAACAGAATAAATTTGTCCAGTGTCCGCCCATTTGGTTTTACCGCAAACTCTGTTAATGATTTTGATGACCTTATTCAAGACATGCGATTTGTATGGATTGGGAATGATGACTATTTTGTCCAAGATGTCACAGGCAATTTCATCCGTGCATTTGATGATGGTGACCCTGTATTGGATTCTTTTTATAACTCTGTTGGTATAACAGGCGACTTTTTTGACATAGATGTCGTCGGTATCATCCGTAAAAATAACTATACTAACGTTAATATATTCGCACCAGGCTTTGCCTACCTAAGGGAACTTGCCAATGATGTAATCTTTGTCAACGCACAAAGTGACGTAGTGTTGGAGCAAATTGCCCGCATCGACCAAACTGATTTCCACAGCGTACTTGATAATTCACCAATCTCGATGGCACAGGGTCAAACAATATTGTCTATGCTTGGCTTTAATAACTCGGCAATAATGATTCACATTTTTGCTAACGGCTTTGATGGCATCCGAGGTATCGAAAATTTCGTGGAAAACTTTAACTACCAAAGTTGGGATTTTGTATTTCTAACCGACCCATCGCAAGCACTAGGAGATATAATAAATGGAATCATCAGTGTACTTGCAATATTCTCCGTAATCGCTCTTTCAATTGCAACAATAATGTTGGGTATCATTGTTTGGACAACGGTACGTGAACGTGCCATAGAAATTGCAATTCTTCGAAGTTTAGGCACAGGTCGCACACGTGTTACATTCCTTGTAATACTTGAATACCTTATGATTGGTCTTGTGGCGGCATTGGTGGGTATAACAATTGGTCTAATATTGTTATGGCCTGTTGGCGTCATAATTGAACGTGCAGCGGGTCTTGGGTTGCTGTTAATCACATGGCAAAACACGCTATTGGTGCTTGGTCTAGGTCTCGCAGTCGGCCTAGTTACCAGCATTCTCCCAGCACTCATAACCAGTCGCCAAGACGTCGCCAAAGTCCTACGTGATGAATAAAAATTACATTTTAAAAAGAGTGCGTGGGCACTCTTTTTAATTAATAAACGTTTTCTTTGATGTCTAAAAAATGCTACCAAATTTGAATTCAAACGCGATTTTGCTCGCATTTTTTTATGACACAGGAAAAATCGCCAGATTTTTCAGTTAGATGTTGTGACAGCAACAAACAAAACGGCACAAAAAAGGTATTATAGGCGTTCGTCAGAACGCGTCGAAGACGCCTTTTTTATAACAATTTCTTTTGTTAACACAGAATCCGCCTTACCTTGGGTTATTTTCATAACTTGACCCATAAAGAAATTTACAACTTTGTCTGGTGTGGTCGTATAGTCTGCAACCGCCTTTTGGTTTTGTTTTACCAAGTCATTTACAATCTTCTCAATGTCGCTTGCGCCAATGCCACCAAGAATTTTTAATTCGTTTGCACACTTTTCGGCATCTTTATCTGTTCCCCAAATTGCATCAATTAAATCAAGAGAGTTCTTTTTAGAAATTTTCTTTAAATCTACTAATTTGATTACATCAACAAACTGTTTTGGTGAGATCAACACACGAAAGTTCTCACAACGTGCTAGTACATCTGTAATCAACCAATTCGCGACCTTCTTCGGTTCGTTTAAAAGATTTAAATTCTCCATATAAAATTGCAAAAAGACCTTATCGCGTGTCAAAATATCGGCATCATAATCGGTCAATCCCATCTTTGACAATTCATTTCTCCATTCATGTGCAAGACGGGGCAACGCCTTCTTTAATCTTTCTATCTCTTTTGTTGGAATACTTATAACTGGCTGGTCTGGATCGGCAAAGTAACGATAATCCGCCTCACCACTTTTTCTTCGCATAGGCAAACTTACACCGCGCCCATCATTCCATTTACGGGTTTCTACACTAACAACACCACCATCATCCAAGACACTAGATTGACGTTTAATTTCATACTCAATCGCGCGCCCCACCATCTTGAACGAGTTCAAATTTTTCATCTCAATCCGATTCCCAAGTTTCTTTGATCCTGACGGCTTTAATGAAATGTTCACGTCACAGCGCATTCCGCCTTCTTCCATTTTACAAAATGCAACGCCTGCAAATGTTAAACGTGAACGGACTTCTTCCAAAAATTCCATGGCATCTTGGCTGGATGAAATATCTGGTTCGGTAACCATCTCAATCAACGGCACCCCCGCACGATTCAAATCAATCAAAGTTTCTTGGTTAACCTCGTCATGCATACTTTTTCCTGCATCTTCTTCAAGATGAATTCGGTTCAGACGAATTCGCTTGCCGTTTTTCAAATTGGCGTGCCCACCAATGCACTGTGGCATCGCCAACTGAGAAATCTGATACCCAGCAGGCAAGTCAGGGTAAAAATAATGCTTGCGTTCAAAAAAAACCTTTTCGTTGATAACACAGTCAAATGCATGACCAGCCATAATAATCTTTTCAATTGCGGCTTTATTTACAATAGGAATTGCCCCTGGCATCGCAAGACACATTGGGCAAACATTGGTGTTTGCGGGCGAATTTGTATCATTCGCACACCCACAAAACAACTTTGTATTTGTATTAAGTTCCGCATGTATCTCCAATCCAATAACTACGTCGTATTTCATCTTGCCTCCTTCTGGCTCTTTTCAAACCACTTTGCAATATCAAACATCAATCCGCCATTATACTTCTGTGTCAAAATCTGTAGACCCAACGGCAATTTGTTAACACCCACTCCGCACGGAATCGAAATAGTCGGTATACCGGCAATGTTAGATGGCACTGTGAACAAATCCGCAAGATACTCTGCAACCGGGTCGGATTTATCTTGATCCAATAATGTCGCTTCACCCGTCATAGATGGCATCAAAATTGTGTCGCACTGTTCAAAGGCATGTGCAATTTCTTGCGCGACATGGCTTTGCACCATCTTTGCTTTTTTGTAAAGTTCACTGGATTCATGTCCTGCACACGCCAAAAAGTTTCCCAGCATTATACGCCTTTTAACTTCCTCGCCTAGGTATTTGGTGCGCGAATTCACATATAACTCATCCAAGGATTCGCTATCCACCGCTTTGGTATATCTAACACCATCCAAACGTGACATATTGGATGCAGCCTCGGTGCATGAAATTATGTAATAGGCCGGCAACGCCAACGATAAATTTGAAATGCTGATATCCACAATCTGTGCGCCTGCTTTTTTAAAAGTAGTAAATATGTTCTCATATATCGGAAAGTATGGCGAACTCTTATATCCATCCCAGACCTCTTTGATTCGACCAATTTTCAATTTCTTTATATCAAATTTCTTGTCTTCTAATTTTTTGTGTACCGTGGTCATATCATACGTATCGTGTCCGCGAATTTGTTTTAAAACAGTCAAGGTATCTTCGACATTTTTTCCAAATACACCAACTTGTTCGATGCTGCCTGCGTATGCCATTACACCATAGCGCGAAATAACGCCATAACTTGGTTTCATTCCAACAATACCATTATACGCAGCAGGGCAGCGCATACTGCCACCCGTATCGGTGCCAAGTGCCGCCAAACAATACCCAAGTGCAAGTGCAACCGCACTCCCACTGCTAGAGCCACCTGCAACATGTTTGTCTGACAATGCATTCAATGTAGGTCCAAACGCACTGTTGCGTCCGGTACTTCCCATTCCAAATTCATCCATGTTGGAACGCGCAATAATAACGGCACCCGCTTTTAACAACAATCTAACAACATATGCGGATTGTGGCGCAATGAAATCTTGTAACATCTTCGAACCTGCTGCACATTTATGTCCTTTATACCAAATATTGTCTTTAATTATAATGGGAACACCTGCAAGTTCACCTGGGTCTTCGCCGTCTGCAATCATCTTGTCAATTTCTTTTGCACGTTCTGACCATGAATTAAAAACTTCTAAAACGGCATTCTTTTTATCCGCTTTGCATTTATCAACAAAAGTTTTCACGGCATCTGTTGTCGCGAATTTTTTTGACTTTATTCCTTTAACGTATTCGTCAATTGTCATTTTACCAAAGTCCATACTCAATCTATCCTTTTAAATTAATCCACAACAATAGGCACAACAAAATACCTGCCACGTGCTCTTGGAGCATTAAGCAATGCCTTTTCAATCGGTAATGATGCATGCAGAACATCTTCACGAAATTCGTTGTATGGAACAACTATTTTATCTGCCGCAAAATTATCCGCTTTATACTTTTCCACTTGATGCGCAAATTCAACCATAGACTTCAATTGCTTGGACAGTGTTTCTAACTGTACATCATTAAATTTTAACTTGGAAATTTCGGCAACTCTTTCTAAATCTACTTTTTTCATAAAAACTCCTTATCCTAGTATATCAAGGCGATAACCTGTCCGGTCCACGGAACAGATAAATTACATCTTTAACGCTTGGCAACCCTAAAATCTTGGAAACAATACGTGCTAAGCCAATACAATAACCACCATGAGGCGGACATCCATATTCAAAAAACTGGACATAAAAATTCAAGTCTTCAGGGTTCATACCTTTGGCGCGAATGCTTTCGCGTAAAACATCCGCACGGTGTTCACGCTGGCCGCCGCTTGTTATCTCTACACCACGATATAGTAAATCATATCCGCGTGTGAATTTTGCATTCTCGCCCTTCATGATATAGAACGGGCGCGCCGAAACAGGAAAGTCCGTAATAAAAATAAAATCCGAACCCCACTTCTCGGCAGAAATCTCGCACAATAATCTCTCGGATTCCGGGTCCAAATCACCCTTTGATGCCTTTGGTACCTCATACCCGCGTTCTTTAAGCAGTAAATCATATGCCTGCAGCAGGGTAATACGCGGAAATTTCTTCAAATTACCATTAAACTGGATATCAAGTTTCTTAAATAAATCCGCGCAACTTTTTCCAATTTGCTTGAACGCTGCCGCTAACATTGCCTCTTGCGCATCCATTACGTCGTGCTCGCTATCTACGAACCCAATCTCCACATCCACACCAAAGAACTCGGTTGCATGACGGCTGGTAAAAGATTTTTCGGCTCGGTAACTGGCACCCACCTCAAATACCTTTTCAAATCCTGCGGCAATTCCCATTTGTTTGAACAATTGCGGACTTTGTGTTAAATATGCCTTCTTGTCAAAGTACTTAACCTCGAATACCTCGGCACCACCCTCGGTTGAATGCCCAGTAATCTTTGGCGTCATAATTTCGATATATTTGTTTTTCACAAACCATTCACGCATCGCACGTAAAATTTCGGTTTGCACCTTGAAATATCCGGTTTTAACAGGGCAGCGTAAATCCAACCAACGATAATCCAATTGCAAATCCAAACCACTTTTCTCGTCAATAGGCGATACCGCTGCGCGACTGGTAACCGTTACTTTGGTTGGAATAATTTCAATCCCACCCAATTTCACATTAGGTGCAGCCACAACACGCCCATCCAGTACGACCGTACTGTTTATTTGAATCCCTTCCAACGCGTGTGCAACCTCGGGATACTCTTCTTTTTTGATTATTACCTGAACCAATGATTCACGGTCACCCAGTATCAAAAACATAATGCTTTTCTGGTCACGGATACTGCGTACCCATCCATGCACACGCACCTTTTTGCCTGGCTTTAAATCCTTTATTTCTGTTCTTTTCATAACCTATATATTAGATTAAAATCATCAAAAAGTCAATGAAATGCCATATGAAAAAAGTCCTTGATTTTTCCCCGCAAATTGTGTAGGCGCAATGGACTTTGGTTGCCCGGTTCGCGTTAGCGAACAAATAAATCTTAACCTTAATGCACACGAGCGAAGCGAGTTCCCCCGTCATCGTTAACCAAATCTTCTTGCAACTTGCCACATATATCAAACGCACAAAAAGTCCTTGATTTTTCTGTACAAGTTGTGTAAAATGGTAACATCCGTAGGGGCGTCGCCAAGCGGTAAGGCAACGGACTTTGACTCCGTCATCGTTGGTTCAAATCCAGCCGCCCCTGCCAATTTTTTTGGAGGTTATTATGAACTTTCAAGGTAAGAAATTAACAGATATAACTCCCGCAGATATTGCAGAATATCGGGCAAATAAGTCTTCTAGACCAAAATTACAACGTATGAGATTTCCTGATGTGGATTTAATGGATATCTTGATCGCAGGCGCAAAAAAAGATAATACTCCTTTAACTACTTGTGTGCAACCAGACCTAGAAGTTCCTAAATAAAAACCAAACCAAGTGGCTTGCTAAACCACAAAAAAAATAGTATACTTGCACATGAAACGTACAAAATCATTTTTGCGACGCACGTTATCCAGTTTCAGCGTCAGCATGAACCAACGCCCCATTGTGATGACCATTATGTTGCTTGTCACCATTAATTTGGTTTTCTTAGGTTTAGCGGCTGTTGTGGCAACCGCAATTAATCCCGAGCCTTATGCAACGTTTTTTCATGCCCTTGCCGCGGTATTTTCATTTCTGGTCGTACCTGCCACCGTTGCAGGATTGGAAGACACAGGGATGATTGTTCTTGGAACAACTGTTGTGGTTGTGGGGATGCTGTTATTTACTGGGACTATCATTGCTCTTGTTACAACGACACTACGTGATTATTTGATTAACAAGGGTGGGGCGCGGGGCAAGTTAAATATATCCGGGCACATAGTTATTTTAAACTATAACGCCGAGGTTCCAGCAATGTTGGTCAAATTAATGTGCGCGGACGAACGACGAACGGTTCTTGTACTGTCGGACAAAGAAAAATCTCAGGTACGTGCCGACTTGCTGTCCAGTCTTGCCACCTTGGATGAAAAACCCGCTGGCAGGTTGAAATTAATCGTACGTCAGGGAAATCCGTCAAGTCTATGCGAATTACACGAAATAGGATTGACCAGTGCCGCAGGATTGTTAATAGTCAATGATAGATCGAACCAAAGCGATCAACTTGGTAATGCTGATTACCTGGGTGTGTTAAAGCTTGTCCTTACAATTTCGAATTTGGATTTTCCTGAAAACTTCCCAATTGGGGTGGAAACATGTACCCAGGTCGCAACAGATACAATGACACAAATGCAAAATGATATTGATGGATTAAAGAACAAAAACATTCACTTTTTTTCGCATCACAAAATGTTGGGCGAACACCTTGCCTCGCATATCGACACAAAAAACTTGTACGTCATCGGCGAAAACAAGAAACTTAAATACATGTTGAATGCACTTGCCGATATCAAAGTTCGGCAATTTAGAAAAGACGAAATTGCTGCTATGGCAGATTCATTGGCAAAAAACAACGAGGCGAATGTAACATTGGTAATTCTTAGCGACGATACGACCTCGCCCGAGGCGTATGATGCCAACGTTTTTTTGGCACTTATTGAATTATCCCAACGATGCGGTATTGCTAACCGCAATTTTAAAATCATCGCCGAGATTATCGATCCGAATAACAAAAAGAACTTGGAAAAATTCAATGTCCAAAGCATAGTGATCAGCACCGAGATAATCAGTTCCTATGCGGTAGGCATAATTGAAAGTGCATCTTGATTTGGGTAACCCAACTACGCTATAATATCCAATGATAAAACCAAACGTAAGTAATGAATACGGGAAACTAAAAAAAGTTCTAATGTGTAAACCTTTTTTTGGAATGTCCGCAGAAGAGGCGCGAATAATGACTGGTGGTGCGGACAACCGCATCCCACATTTAATCCAGGGATACAAAGATTTCACGGATGTGATCGAAGAGCACGGCGCAGAAATTTTGTACACAGACGAATTTCCGGTTCAAGGGCAAATGTTCACACGTGATCATTTTGCGGTGATTGGAAATAAAATTTTACTTTGCCCGCACAATAAACCAGAACAGGATGTCATGCATTGGATGGCTGCACTATCATCACTTGGTAAAATTGCAGGTAAAAGTTTAATTGACCCACCACTTGATGCAATAATTCATGGCGGTGATGTAATTCTTCATAACGATACGTTATATCTTGGGCAGGGTGGTTCTGGTACGGATAAAGCCGGATTGGAATTTATGAAAAGAAAATTCGGCGAGCATTTCAATGTAAAGCCCATCAATATGGGCAGATTTCACCAACTAAATGGTCGCCCTGCGGTGCATTTGGATACGTTATTCAATCCACTATCGAAAGACAAAGCCCTAATATACCCCGACGGAATTGACGATAAAGATATTTATAAACTGGAAAAGAAATTCGAATTGCTACCAGTCGATGCACAAGAACAAGATAGCCTCGGAACTAATGTTCTATCTTTGGGCGATGGGGTAGTGGTGTCTCAAAAAATACATGGTCGCATAAACTCGACCTTGCGTGACAAAAGTTTCACCGTCAAAGAAATCGATATGCCTGCCATGCAAACGGTGGGCGGTGGGTTTAGATGTGCAACAGTCCCGCTGGAACGGGAATAAACACACCTATTGCAAATATTAACACCATTATGTTATAATCACGGATTATGAAAACAGGACCAATAAAAAAGTGCACGTGCACAATAAAATGCCCAAAAAGAACAAGACTGGATCTTGCACGCGAGGACAACGCAACCGCAAGCACGATGCTTCACCGCGAAGATCGTGCAGTCACAGACACAACACCTCGCAGAGAGGTATATTATGCGGATGAAATAAGAAATCTGCTAAGTGCCACTGAAACAGAAATAGAAACCGCAGCAAAAGCCTGCTACGAGTGTCCAAAGTCTATTGAAGTATAAACTGCGAGGCACTCTGGATGGACACTGATTTTGTGATTAAATTAACTCAATGCAAATGATTTGACATATTTTGTCATATATTATACCATTGACTATGGAAAAAATGTTTTTTGACGAATCCTTGAATGGCTTTCTTCGTAAACTTGTGGAACAAAATAAACTGAACGAAGACGAACGAATCGTCGTTAACTATCACCTTGCAGGTCTTAGCAACGACAAAATACGTCTAATTTTGGGTCGTTCGCACCAACAATTTCTTTTTATCGAACAAGACGTTTTGGAAAAAATCGAACGTTTAAAGCATGGTAATGGTGCGCCAGAGACCCAACCTGAACCACGCGAACCAATTAACATAACACTTGCAACATGCGACTTGACTGACGACGAACTTTTTATCGTTAAATGTCGCCTTGAACAAATGAATATCAAAGACGTCACAAAAAAAATGTGTGAACGCCTTGGTAAACGAATAGGCGAGGAACGCGTAAAAGAAATCGAACGGAATGCGCTCAGCAAACTCCAGCACCCAACATACCGTGTCCAACGTCGCGTTGTTCGAAAAAAAACAACTGCACCGAAATAGATGCATGCTTCATATAAAGGAGACATATGAAAAAAATATTAATACGCACAATGGTTGTCTGTTTTGCCGTCATAGGCATGTCGGTTCTTTTGTCTGGTTGCCGTAACAGAGACACTCTTCTGGAAGATGGAACAATGGAACATACACACTAAATAGGACATATGTCAACGGTACAAGACAAACCAGCGGTTTCTATTTTGATATTGTTTCGCAATGGACTTTTCGTGTCGAGGGTTCGTACATATTTGTAACAATGCCAAATGTGGGAATAACAGATTGGCAAGTTCGTCACAGAATTCGAGATGGTTACCTCGAACAACAAGAACTTGTTTCAAATGCGCCTTGGATTCGTGAAAATGGCTCGGTAAATTCTGGCTTTGGAACGACACGTGTGGAAAACGGCGAAATAATGATGCGCGCTGCAATTCCAGGTCAGCCTGTTTGGGAATCATTTTTCAGCCTCGGCGAAAATAACCCAGGCGGCGGAAGCATATAAATATTGACATCATATGACCGAATATATATAATTCATCATGAATAAAATCTTACTGCCAGAACTTTCGAATGGCAGACTTATACGGGTTAACAAACCATCAATACCACTTAAAAACAGTATCGTTTTAATCGGTCCCGACGGATCGGGCAAGTCAACATTATCACAAACCATCCGCGATCAACGGCCAAATCTTGAACACTATGAAAGATATTTAAATCTACCAAAAGACCAGGATATTGCCCTTCAAAAGTTCAAAGAACTAAAGGCAAACGCACCCATCATAAACGGTCAACATGAATATTGTCCAGAAACAACTCTGCACTATATGGTTCATGTAATTGTAACTGACATGACAAAAGAACTCAACACTGATCCAAAATTCGTAGAGGGTCTGCTTGCGCCCAAGGTTTATGCATGTATAACAAAATATCTTCACCAAGCCATGAAAGAAAAAAAGAATGAATCTGTTCAATTATATTCGCAATTACAAGAAATCGCTAGACATGTACTTGGTCAAATGTCGAACATACACGAAAATGTATTTTTTCTTGATGTGCCACAAAATGAATTAACCAGACGTATTGAATTACGTAATAGGCAACATGGACAGGCAGAATACGACTTTTTCGATAAACAGATAATGGGCAAAGATACGGATATATATTTCGAGGCTCTGGGGGATGCTTTTGATTTACTAAACGCAAAGCAGGTTTATGCAAACGTTCCAAAAGAAAAAATGTTGCAAGTGGCGGAAGAAATAATCGAACGTAGCGGCCTTTAACAACATGCAAATATGAATATACGCAAAGATAATTTCGCTTGCCAAAATTACCTTTTTTCACTAATATAATTCTATGGAACAATATTCATTTCCCCCAATCTGTAATATCAAGGTAATTGGTGTCGGTGGGGGCGGTAACAATGCAATCAACCGAATGATCGAGGTTGGTGTAACAGGGTGCGAATTCATCGCGGTTAACACAGACCGCCAGGTTCTTGCACTATCCAAGGCATCCAAAACAATCGTCATAGGCGAGAAATTAACACGTGGTCTTGGGGCTGGCTCTAACCCCGAGGTTGGTCAGCGCGCGGCCGAGGAATCACGCGCCGAAATCGAGGAAACCATCAAAGGTGCGGATCTTGTGTTTATAACCGCTGGTATGGGTGGTGGAACGGGAACTGGCGCGGCTCCAGTCATTGCATCCATTGCGCGGCAACTTGGAATTTTAACCGTTGCGGTTGTAACCAAACCGTTCGAATTCGAAGGCGCACACAGAACACTTAACAGTGAAATTGGAATCAACAACTTGTCGAAATTTGTCGATACCACGATTATAATCCCAAACCAAAAACTAATAGAAACTACCAGCGAAAACACATCCATGACCATGGCATTCCAAATCGCGGACGAAGTTCTTCGCCAAGGTATCCAAGGTATAACCGACCTTATTATCACACCAATGTACATTAACCTTGACTTTGCGGACATCGAAAGTGTCATGCGCAACTCTGGTATCGCGCATATGGGTGTGGGTCGTGCAAAAGGCGAGGGACGTCTTTTACAGGCAATTCGTCATGCTGTGCAAAGCCCTATGCTGGAAACATCTATTAATGGTGCAACAAAAATTATTGTATCCGTAAAGGGTGGACAAGACCTAAACATACACGAGGTTGCTAACTGTGGTGAACTGGTGCGCAAAGTTGTAGACCAAGGCTGTAACCTTATATTTGGTGCGGACATTGACAAAAATTTCAATGACGAGGTCCAGGTCATAATCATTGCAACAGGCTTTCCAAAACATTCATATGTTCAAAGCCGTAACCAGTCATTCAATCAAAAACAATCCGAAGTGATGCACCAGCAACAGGTTGGTGACCTTGCAAAACCGCAACCAGTCCAAGAAAGCATGCTTGAATCAACCGAAGACCCAAACATTCCGCCATACCTCCGTAGAATGCGTGGAAACAGGTAACAAATTAATGTTGACACTAGTCGCATTATTTTGATATAATGCTTATTAGTTTTGTAAAAGGAAAGAACACATACAATGAAAACTCAAAAAACTTTTATGGCGAACGAGGGTAATATCCAACGTGAATGGCTTCTTGTGGACGCCACAAATATGCCAATAGGCCGTCTTGCAAGCCAAGTCGCAAGTATCCTTCGCGGTAAACACAAACCAACATTCACACCACACGCCGACACAGGTGATTTTGTCATAATTATCAACACAGACAAAGTTGTCCTAACTGGTAACAAAATGGAAGACAAATACTACTTCCATCACACCGGACACCCCGGCGGTGACAAACATGTCCAGGCAAAGAAAATGATAAAGGAAAAAAGCGACCGTGCTGTAGAGCGTGCTGTAAAAGGTATGCTTCCAAAAAATTCTCTGGGTCGTGATATGTTCCGCAAACTAAAGGTCTACAAGGGCGATACCCACCCACACGAAGCACAACAACCAAAACTAACCGTACTTGACGGAGTACGTGACTAAAAGTCATCATAAGGAGTCCAAAAAATGTCTGAAGAAGTAAAGCAAACAGAAAAGCCGCAAATCCGCGTGCAAAAAACCGGCAAAGCAATTAAACAGGTCGGTACCCCAGCAACAGGTCGCCGCAAAAAATCTATTGCCCGTGTGCGTCTCATACCTGGAAAAGGTAATATTATAATCAACGACCGTCCGCTAAACGAATATTTCGCAGATGGATTTTTGCAAATTGTGGTTACACAACCATTAAATCTAACTGAGACCAAAGACTATGATATCATTGTTAATGTTCACGGTGGCGGTTTAACAGGCCAAGCTGGTGCAATCCGTCACGGAATTTCCCGTGCACTTATAAAAGACAAACCAACGACCAAACCAGAACTTAAAAAAGCCGGTTACCTAACACGGGATCCACGTATGAAGGAACGTAAAAAATACGGTCTTAAAAAAGCCCGTCGTGCCCCACAATTCAGCAAGCGTTAATCTTTATATATTTCAAAAGCCCCCTCAAGGGGCTTTTTGTTTGACATTTTTCGTAATTATGTTCATAATAAGGTTATGAGACGTTTATTGTTTTTTATAATATTGGCTTCCAGCATCGGTTTCTCGGCATTGCTGGTTCTTTTTCATGATGACTTTTGGGCGATTAATACGGGCTCGGGAAACGCATTCATTTCCGAAAATGGTTGGGACAAGGTCTGGTACTTTGTAACAAATATCACCAATCACGAATGGGCATGGAACTCTGCTAACTTTTTGTTATATTCAACAACTCTGTTCGCCATTGTTTCTGTCTTTACAATTTTATTGCTTGTGATTTTAATCCTCGTGAACATCGGCAACCTTGCACGTACAAACAGACTATACGTCATGGCGGGTAACTTTTATTTCGTCGCAACAATTCTTACTGGTGCATACATCTGGCGCGCAATTAATGTGATGAGTACTGTTAACGGGGACTGGGGCATTGGCACACTTCCAATCTGGTTTTATGTCCCAATTGTACTTTCCATTGTTCTGATAAACTTAAGACTCTTTGTATTTCGCCCAGGCGAACGCGACGAATAGTAAATAGAACAAAAAGCGTCTACAAAGACGCTTTTTTAAAATATACATAAAGAATGAAAATCTTTTTCCACCCACTCTTTGTTGTTTTTGTAATTCTCGCATTCTTTGCGGGTGTGGGCGGTTTTGCACTGGCACTAATAATCGCAGTCCTTGTTCACGAATTCTCGCATATAATTGCGGCATCACATTTTGGAATTAGAACGAAACAACTTTGCCTGCTCCCATTCGGTGCCCAGGTCGAAATTAATGCCGCGTTCCTCGTAAAGCGGGAAAGAATCATAATCCTACTCGCAGGCTCTTTCGGAAATATGATTTTTGCGGTACTTTTGGGATCACTGCTTTGGCTTTTTCCAATGTTTTTTGTTTCGCTCGAGATTCTTATAATTGCCAATGCTATACCTTCAATTTTAAATTTACTTCCAATATATCCACTTGACGGTGGTAAAATCTTCGCAATGCTGTCCGCACGTAGTCAAAGATTTATCCAAATCTTTTCCAATTTACTCTTTGCTTTATGTATCGTGATTGGGTTTATCTTTTTGAATTTGATGCTGATACTTTTTTCTGTAACAATGCTTTTCATGATTAACTTGGATTTCAAAAATTCAACATTTGTATCCAAATTTAATCATCAAAAAAAAATAGGCAAAATTCACGAAATCGCAATAACATCGGATGCAACATTGTTCGATATGTACAAATCATTGTCTAAAACAGCATACACAAAATTCATAATAACCGATAAACAAAACAAGGTCATCTATGAAAATGACCTCGAGCAATTGCTACTGGAAAATGAAAAATTAATTCGCCTTGACCAACTTTTGTAATAACTGGGGATTATTTAATAACTTACCTGCCGCCATGATACTTGCATGAACACTCTTTTCATTTAATACAACGTTCATACCAATCTCTATCTGTAAAAATTCGCGAGCACCCACAACGGCTGCGCCTTCACCCATTACAAAGATTCTTCCGCTTTGTAAATCACGAATAATATCCGGACCGCATTGACGAACAACTTGGCATATTGCCTTTGCAATTTTTTTATAAAGGGGCAGTGTCATCTGGTACGTATCACGCGCAACCAAAACAGCAGAACGTGGAATCTGTGTCAACATATCTATCCCGGTAACCAAAAATTCGGTACCATCATTTTCATAAAGCGTCTGGGTCTCGTTTCTGGCTTCGCGCGACATATTGTTCCCAATCTCAAGATTGAATTTCTTACGTATTCCTTCGCGAATGGCATGCGTCATTTTCGCACCACCTTCGTCCAAACCGCCGCCACGAATAATCCCACCAAGTGATAAAACGGATATATCCGTGCCATCCTCGGAAATATTTATTCCAAGTGCGCTCTCCGCTAACTCCGGATTATATCCCAATTCTATCGCGCCTGTCACAACGCTAGGAAGGAATGCAGCATCCTTGATATTAGACGAAAATACAACACTCTTCCAATCGTTAATCTCATCACGGGTCAAGGTAGACGGAATAACAAACACACACGCTGGTTTGATAACACCCGCAATCTTTTTAATTAATTCACGGAAATATGTCTTCCCAAGTTCAATGTCCGCAATGCGTCCCAACTTTACTGGGTTTACTACAACAACATCACCGCCAGTTCTGTCCATCATCTTTGCGGCATCATTTCCGATGGCAACAACCTTAACCTCACCTCTTTTGACAACATAGGCAATACATGTCGCTTCGTTCAACACAATCCCTTGATTCTTTTTAAATACAATTGTTCTCGCGGAATCCATTTTAATTGCAAAATCCATAAATAATTATATAACCAAATCTTGAAAACGCAAAGTTAAATTACACATTAATGTCAAATTCCATAATAGACCCATCAGGTCAAACACAATAAAAACATTCACTAATCACTGATTTTGTTGTACAATGAAAATATGCTCTGCGAATTATGCAAAAAAAATCGTGCAACGATACATAAACTCAGTCCCATGCATGGGCGTTCTATCGCCGTATGCTCGGGCTGTCTAACAAAACCACAAACAGTCTCATTTACGGTCACCAGCACCAATTATGGCATAGGCATCGGTCCTACCATAACGTCAATAGAAAAAACAATCACCAGTTTCTCACCATCCATAAGTTCACTTCACCAACAAAGCATTGAAAAAAACATCGTCTGTACGAATTGTGCGTACGAACTATCTGCGTTTAAAAAAACATCAAAACTTGGATGTTCTGTTTGCTATACAACATTTAAAACACAACTGGCACCAATTATAAAACAAATTCACGGAATCTAAAATAAAAGGGGAGACTATGAAAAGCCAAATTATCGACCAACTTATTATCTCCTCACGCGTGCGCTTTGCACGCAATTTGGACTCCATCCCATTCAAAACAACACAGCAAAATGTCTTTGAACCAATCTCGATAACCATTAAACAAAAAAATACTGGTTTCATTTCATGTCGCATTGACCAATTATCTGACAAGGTCGCACACGCACTCTATGAACAACATTTGCTCAGTCATAACATCCTATCCAACAAACAAAATGGTATGATAGTTACCCACGAAGACAAAGAAAAAAATCGCAGAACATGTATCATGCTAGGCGAGGAAGACCACATAAGAATCCAGGTCATCGAACTGGGTTTGGGTCTTAACCCCGCACATGCAATTGCAAAAAAGATTTCAAACGATATCGAAAAATCACATAAAATCGCACACACAGACGAACTAGGTTACCTTACCAGTTGCCCAACAAACCTAGGCACCGCAATGCGCGCCAGTATTATGATGTTTCTGCCCGCACTAACAAAAACTAAACAAATCGAAAAGATAATAAATAACCTCCGCGGACAACGCATCACAATCCGCGGTGTCCATGGCGAGGGTAGCCAAGCAGTTGGCTACATGTACCAAATATCTAACCAAGCATGCCTTGGTCTGACCGAAGAACAAATCATTGAAAAAGTCGCAGAAATCACAACAAAAATTGCAAACTTGGAAATCCAAGTCCAGCAAGACATCTTCACATCCAGCCCAGATGAAATCACAGACCAAATAATGCGCAGTTTTGGTATTTTGTCCCACGCCCACATGATAAGCAGCGACGAAGCAACCGAGCACCTTGCATGGCTTAAACTAGGACATTGTCTGGGTATAATAAAGTTCAAGCCTCGCGTGCTGGATGATCTGTTTTTTTTAATACAGCCTGCCACAATATCCACCCAAAATGAACGCGCCGAAAGTCCGCAAACGCGGGACAAAATCCGTGCAAAGAAAATTTCCACCGTATTGCGTACCAGCCGTATCTAACAAGGAGATATCATGAAAAGAAAATCTTTACCGCTTGCATTATTACTTTGCCTAACACTGTTTGTTTTTGGTATCGCAGTATTCAGTATTCCAAACGAAAACAAAACTATATCTGCCAATCCTGTGGGACCTTGGACGATAACATTTCAATCCCCCACCAATTTAACTGCAACTGCATGGGTAACCACCACTTCAACTGTGATCACTGGGCAAACTGTTACTGCGCCATCACAAAATCCAACACATCCGTTGGGGAATTTCGTTTTTTGGGCATCTTCTCAAACCCCAACTGTTCCATTTAATTTCAACACACCAATTACTGCCGACATAACATTGCGTGCTGTGTTCACGGGGAACGGTGCATATATACCATCATCCAACGTCAACTTTTGGCACCTGTACCAATCATTTGAAAATGTTCCCGGTGCATTTCCAATCACCAATATTGCAGGCACTCGCAACGTCCAAAGCCCTCTACGTGGCCCCGCAATTGGTGTACATTTTACATCCACAATACTGACGATGGACCCAATTCCAGCAGGCCTGCGCCCCGCAACATCTATGGCATTTTCAATAACCCCAGTCGCTGCAAACCCTGTCTCTGTAGATCGTTCATTCATAACAAACGCGCGGCTTACTGCGCTAAACCTTGATTATCGCGAATTCTCTGCAACCATGATTTCTCCCACCGCAACCACACCAATCACACTTGCCCAGATTGAAAATCTAATAGATGGGACCAGCCAAATTAACATTGGTCTAACCAATTACATAACCGTTCAATATCGCGTACATGGCGGAACGCCGGTAACGCAAATTATTCGCCGAAATGTCCACTCAAACATAACAACGATTGCAACAAATCAATCGACCCAGCGCATTGGTCACATATTTCTTCACTGGAGCCTCACACAAAATGGACCCCAATTCGACTTCACTCAACCACTAATAGACCCAATCACACTGCACGCTGTATGGCGTCAACCAACCGCAGGCGAAGTCCGCGAAATAACTTTCCATACAAATCATACAAACGCAGGTATTTCAAATCGCGAATCGATTACACGCAATGTCCCATTTGGCACACATCTCGTGGGGGTGGGGCATTACTTTCCAATTCCATCCGATATACCAAATGGATTTGTTTTCCGTGGATGGTCTACAATACCCAACATGGCAAATCCATATGCCGAAATCCAACTGGGTTCTTTCACCAATGTCACTGCGGGCAATTCCATCGCTTATCATGCTGTATTTGCACGTGGACATCAACTTACGCTGAATATTGGTGGTAATGCACAAACTGGCCAGCACACACGTCATTTCGCAGTCCTCGAGGCCAATAATACATTCAACCTGCTATTCGTAACACCAGACGAACGCGAAGGGCAAACTTTCCGCGGGTGGGCAACTTCACGGCGTGGTGCCGTTGTGTATGCCCCTGACGCGCAAATAACTATCACAGGCGACACAACCCTATGGGCTGTTTGGGAGGCTGACTCTGCGTGGTGGATAATGCCATCAATTGCACTTGGTATACTGGCATTGATTGCATTATTGTTATTTATCTTCCGAAAAAGGCAGTCATAATCGCTATCCAAACTAAATTTTATATTGTAAAATAATGACATGAAGATTACACCAAACATACACAAAATAATTGGTTTTGCAATGCGCTCGGCACAAAATGCTGGCACGAACAAACCTATGCCTATACACTTGCTTTATGGGGTCACATGCGTTCCTAATTGTTTGGCTGCCAAAATACTCGCGGACAATAAAATAACCAAAGAGGCATTGGAAAACATCCAAACCGCTCCCGTACCGAACATGACATTTGAACAAATAATGGAGACCGCAAATAGCATCAGCGCTAAAATGAACCAACCCGCAGTGGTCTCCGAAGCACTGCTTCTTGCACTTGCGCGCGAAGAACAAACAAGGCAGGTTCTTGAACGACTCAGCCCAGGTTCTTCATCGCTAATCGAAAAAATCCTTTCCGACATCGACCCAAACACAGCAGACGCTGGAGGCGTATCAGAATCAACCCTTCCCGAAGACATAATGCGCATGGGCGCGGATTTAACAAAAAAAGCCCGTGATGGTAAAATCGATAACATTATTGGGCGTGATGACGAAACACAACGTGTGATTGAAATCTTGTCGCGTAAAACAAAAAACAACCCTGTTCTGATTGGGGAAGCAGGCGTGGGTAAAAGTGCCATTGTCGAGGGTCTCGCACTACGTATTGTCGCGGGCACTGTACCAAAACAACTGGAAAACAAAACCATATTTTCGCTGGACATCGGTTCCCTTATGGCGGGTACAAAATACCGTGGCGAATTGGAAGCACGTTTGGAAAAACTACTAAAACTGGTCGAAGAACGCCGTGATATAATTCTATTCATTGATGAATTGCACACAATAACAACCGCAGCCTCCAAAGAGAACGAGGTCGGTATCTCCGAAATCCTAAAACCAAAACTTGCACGTGGCGAGATGCAAACAATCGGTGCTACAACCACGGAAGAATACCGCCGTTTCATTGAAAAAGACCCCGCTCTTGAACGCCGTTTTGCCCCAATCATTGTCAACCCGCCAACAGTTGAACAAGCCATAGAAATCCTAGACGGACTTAAAGAAGGCTTTCAAACCTTTCACAGCGTGCAAATCGGGCACGATGCTGTGGTTGCTGCGGTAACCCTTTCTGATCGTTACATAACCGATAGGAACCTTCCAGACAAGGCAATTGATGTTCTGGACGAAGCCTGTGCCAAAGCCAAAATAAGAACCTCAAACGAAACCATAACCGCAGACCACATAGCCGAGGTTATAAGCAAATCTACAGGCATTCCTGTACAACGACTTAATTCAAGCGAAAAAGAAAAATTAAATAATTTGGAAGCCGAACTAAAGAAAAATATAATCGGCCAAGACAAAGCAATCGAAGTCATTGCAAAAGCGGTGCGTCGCTCGCGTGCGGGTGTGGGTGATGAAAACCGTCCGGTGGGTTCGTTTATGTTTCTTGGGCGTACTGGAATCGGAAAGACCGAGGTCTGTAAACAATTGGCTAAATTACTATTTGTCAGCGAAAAATGCCTGATTAAAATGGATATGAGCGAATTCTCAGAATCTCACAGTGTCTCTAAACTTATTGGATCGCCACCAGGGTATGTGGGCTATGATGATGCCTCAGCACTATGCGAGCGCGTACGCCGCAATCCATACTCGCTTGTGTTGTTCGACGAAATAGAAAAAGCCCACCCAGATGTCTATAACATTTTTCTACAAATTCTGGACGAAGGTCGTCTAACAGATAACAAAGGAAAGACCACTAGTTTCAAAAACTGCCTAATAGTGATGACCAGCAACGCTGGCGTGGAAAACCTGTCCAAAACCAAAAAAATCGGTTTCGCAGGCGAAGATAACCCAAGCGAGGAAGAAGCCCTAGTAATGGCGGGACTGAAAAAAAGATTTAAACCAGAATTCATAAATCGTATAGATAACATAGTAATCTTCAATAGTCTCTCGCGCGAGGACGTAACCAAAATCGCACGTATCAACATCGAAAAATTGGTTAAAAAACTGGCAGCGATGAATATTACATTATGGCTAACCGATGCTGCAATTGACCATATCGTGGAAAAAGGCTTTTCGCCTGAATACGGTATTCGTCCGCTGCGCCGTATGATTCAAACAGAGTTGGAGGATAAAATTGCCGAACAAATTCTTACAAAAGACAATGTCCGCAGGGTAGAGGTCACTGCAACCAGCGGTGCTCTTGAATTCAAATTTAATTAAAGGGGTAAAGATGAAAATATTGGTAATATCAACAGGCGGTACCATCAGCCAATCACACGACGAAAAAGGCATTCTCAAAAGTGACGAGACCAGCCAAACAGGTAACGATTTTGTTCGAATGCTAAAAGATAAATTGGGTCCAGATATTTCTGTCATTGACGCAACCACAATCCTAAACAAAGACAGCGCAAATATGATAATGCAAGATTGGCAGCAAATCATCGATACCATCGTTTTCCATTATGATGCATATGATGGTTTCATTATCACGCATGGCACAGAAACTATGGGTTATGCAACCGCTGCAACTGCTTTTGCTCTTGGTAATCTTGGCAAGCCCGTTTGCTTCACGGGTTCTCAGGCTGCATTTGGCACACTGGGAAGCGACTCCATCCTTAACCTTGAAAACTGTCTGCGTGTACTCTCATCTCGTCGTGATTTGGTCGGCGTATATTTGGTCTTTGGTACACAAATCATTTCTGGCACGCGCGTTGTAAAACAGAATGAAATTGACTACGATGCATTTAAATGCACACATCGCTTTCGCCCTTTGGGAACAATAGGTGCCGCTATTACATTTAACGAGCCAGAAATTGCCCACCATTTATCACAACTACAGCCATATGCCAAAACTGTAAAGTCATTGAAAATACGTAATACCTTCGAAAACAATATTGTGGTGCTTTCTGAATTTCCTGGATTGGACAGCCAAATAGTAACCGATCTTGCCAACACAGGCACAAAAGGTTTCATTCTAAAAAGTTACGGCAGTGGCGTCCCAAACATCGCGCCAGATACCGCCGCATTCCCAAACTTGCGTCTTGCCTTTAAATACCTGCAAGAAAAGCAAATCCCGCTTGTAATAACATCCCAAGCCCCAACGGGTTGTGCATGCATGTCCATATACGAACCATCTGTACTTGCGCATGAATTGGGTGCAATCCCTGCACAAAATATGACTATCCAGGCTGCGGTTGCAAAACTGGCATGGCTTCTCGGCGGGGAAAAAACATACAAGGAAATCGCAACACTAATGCAAAAAAACCTCCGTGGTGAGATAATTTAACATTTACAAAATTTGCGTTCCTCTGATATAATCATGTCATGAGTTCAAAATGCACAATAAAGCACAATGAAAAATACTGTCGCCTTGATGACTTTTTTTCAAAAATCCCGCGCGAGGTCTATGTTACCAGTTTTAATAACATCGAAAACGATGCAATCAAAAAAATCCTCAACGACCCCGAGGATCGCAACACTGTCCACGTATTTTTGCACAACAATCTAAACATCAATGCCGCATCTAAACAACTTTACATGCACCGCAACACTCTTATATATCGTCTTGACAAAATCAAGAACGCAACTGGCCTCGATCTTAAAAAATTCTGTGATGCATTTATTTTCCATGTCCTGATGTTCAAACACAAAGATTAATCAGGTTGCTTATATTCCTCCAAATTTATAACCTTATTTGACGGCGTACTTTGCTTGCCTCCTGAAAATATCCCGCTATTCGCAAGCAACGGTAACAACGTGGCAATATCCGCGCCACTTTTTTTTGAATCCTTTTGCAATAGCGGCAATAACATTTCCATCATTGATTTGTTATCACCACTTCCAAGTCCACCTAACAGCGGTAATAACGCTGTTAAATCCAAACCGCTATCTTTTTTGTCTGTATTAAAATTTTCTTTTTTCTTTTCTGGTGTTATAACAACAGGCGGGGTAGATGCTTTCTTGACCTCCTGAATCGGCTCGTGTTCACTACTATCATCAACCTTTTGTATCACTTCTTTTTTCTTACCACACGAACATGCGGTTTTTTTTTCTTTGCTCTCGATAACTTTTTTTTCTCGAACAATATTTTCCTCAAAATTATCTTCCTCGAATTTTGCATTCAACATTTCCTCAGGCTCGACCCAAGTTTCAAAATCAATCTTTTTTTCTTCTATATCAAAATTTTCCATCAAATTCAAATATCCAGCATCTTTACTATATCTTCCAATCTCTTCCTTTGCTCATCGTTCAAAACCGGTATAATCTTCTGAATCACATCACGCATATTGGATGCATTACCCTTGTCTTTTTGAATTCCGACTTGCTTTATTAATTCTCCCATTAATTGGTCGTTACTCATTTTTGAATAATGCGATATTGTATCGCGAACATGTTTTTCGTCTACCGGTTTGACTTCATCTTTCAAAATTTCTTCATCCTTGCTTGGTTCAACCTGTGAAAAAGATTTTAAATCCATACAAAGATATATGCTAGCAACAACCGATTGTGGTACAATAAATTTATGCAAAGCGATAAAATTAACGAAATATTTGAATACATGACAGAATTATTCGGAAAAAATCCAGCCAGCGAACTTAACTATACCCACCCACACGAACTTCTAATTGCAATTATCCTATCCGCTCAATGCACAGATAAACGCGTAAACATCGTAACCGGAAAACTTTTTAAAAAATACAAAACACTAAATGACTTTGCAAATGCTAACTTGGCCGAACTTGAACAAGATATTTACTCAACCGGCTTTTATAAGAACAAAGCAAAAAACATAAAATCCATGGCACAACTGGTCATACAAAATCACAACGGTGAAATCCCAAATACCCTTGCCGACTTGGAAAAACTGCCTGGCGTTGGTCGAAAAACGGCCTCGGTTTTTATATGCGAATACCTAAAGCAACCCGCGATCCCCGTAGACACACACGTTCAACGTGTCGCTAATCGTCTTGGCTTTTCAACATCCAAAAATCCACGCGGGATAGAGCGCGACCTTGCCAAAATTCTTGACCAAAACAACTGGGCGCGATACCACCTACAACTTGTGCTCTTTGGACGTTACCACTGCAAATCACAAAATCCACAATGCCAAACCTGCGAAATTAAACACCATTGCAATTATAATAGATAATATCACTCCAGATATTCAAACTCAACTTCTCCTATATGCACAACATTGCCCTCAACCATTCCTTGCTTTTTTAATTCTTGCATAATTCCACTATCAACCAATCGTCTTTGGAAATACGCAAAACTCTCTGTATCTGTTAACACAACCCCGCGTATCAAATTGTCCACCAGACCGCCGCTGACCCAAAATTCACCTTCGATATTTTCCACAACGAATTCACTCCTGTCCACAAAATCTTCCAATGTCGCGGTTGCAAAAATAATCTCTTTCTTTGGTAATTTTGATGCCGCGGAAACCACCTCTTTCATCAATTCTTCCACACCAAGATTTATTACTGCACTTAACTCGAAAATTGGATATTTCTTGCCATACTTCTTTCTAAAGGCTTTGATTACATCCGCCTTTGCCTGGTCAACTTTGTTCAATGCAATTATCTGCGGCAAATTTGCTAAATCCTGTGAATATGATAAAAGTTCTTTATTAATGGTTTCAAAGTCCGAAACCGCCTCGCGCCCCTCGCTTTCACTGATATCCACCACATGAATCAACAGACGGGTTCTGGACACATGGCGCAAAAAATCCAACCCCAGCCCAACACCCTCGCTGGCACCCTCGATTATTCCTGGAATGTCTGCAACCACCACATTCTTGCCGAACATATTTACAACCCCAACATTCGGAAACAGAGTAGTAAAGTGATAATTTCCAATCTTCGGATTTGCATTCGAAATTACGGACAACAACGTACTTTTACCAACATTAGGAAATCCAACCAAACCAATATCTGCAATGGTATCTAGTTCTAACAGCACACTGTATTCTTTTGTGATTATGCCTGTCTGAGAAAAATTCGGCGTTTGTTTCTTGGCGGTCGCATAAAATGCATTCCCACGCCCACCAGAACCGCCTCGCAACGCGACATACTCTTGCCCATCGACAAGAATGTCTGCAAGTAAATCTTTTTCATTATTGTTCTTGTAAATTTTGGTTCCAAGTGGCACCTGAATAACCAAATTCTCACCATTTGCACCTGCTTGGTTTCGCTTGCCACCATTGACTCCATCTGGCGCTAAAAACTTTTTCTGATAACGAAAGTTTATCAAATTATCTTCGCGCGTGGTACCCACAAAGACAACATTTCCGCCACGCCCACCATTTCCACCATCCGGACCACCCGTCATGGTCAACTTGTCACGATAAAACGACACATGACCATTCCCGCCATTGCCAGCCTTAATCGAAATTACTACTTTATCTAAAAACATAATTCATATTATCACAAAGCCTATTGAAATCCAAACCAGAATATTGTAAACTGTCAAATGGGAAAAAAGAAATCAACACAAATGATCGAGTTCGAGGCCCGAATAAAAGCCAACGCGGAGCAACCATTACACAGACCAGATTCAAAGGGAAAAACTATCGCTGCTCCCATTTCTCCAAATGACATCGCACAAATGAAATCTGATCTCATAGACAAAATCACAGAAGATGCAAATGATTCATCAATGAATGCAACAATCGGTCTTGACGGCAACAAACGTATGGATGCATACAATTATAGCGAACCAACCGACGATGAAATTAAAGCAAACGTCGACGAAATGGTCACCGACACCAACGAGGCATTTTTAAAATATACAAAGTTCAATAGAATATTTGGCCTAAATTGTGCAGAAGCCGTGATGCAAAAACTAAGTGGAGCACTACAAATGCAAGTTGTAACAAGAGGTGAATTCTCTGCTTTGAAAAATGACCCAAGAAAAAAAGAACAATACGCAGCCTACAAAAGAGAACGAAATAAAATAAATAGACACAGCAAAGCGCGTTATCTTGCCGAACAGAACAAAACGACACCAGTTTCTGGATTAAAAAGTAACGAAGAAATGCAACAGGACTAATAAAATCCCAAATTATATTTAGAATCTACCGATTCCTTACACCCAACCCCTGTGGGGTTAAAATATACTTGTGTTTATCTAATGCACGGATACTGCCACTCATGGCACATATAACACCGCTTAAAAAATCTAAACGACGTTGCGCGTCTACTAGCGGTATATTTTCTAAATTAATCACACATGCCTCGCCGTTTTGTAAATTCTGGACGATGTTTGTGACATCTTGGTTTGTGCTTGGCGCAATTACCAACACATTTCTATTCCCCAATACTTGTCCATTTAAATACTGGCTTTGATCATTAAACACGTGCGAATTATCTAACTGTTGTTCTTTGAACAATGGTGTTGGTTGCTCACTCATATAATCCACAGGCGGCTCCAAGGTAACCGTTCCGCCTTTTTTCTCTTTCTTTTCAACCTTAACACCTTTTGATATAAATCTCCAAAATCCCATACCTTAAAATCCCACATTTTGTCGAAAAAGGCAAATGAATTCGTTGCGCTAAAAAAAGACAAAAACCCTATTTATTCAAAAAAATTTTTACCCTGCGTTCTACTATCATAATCCCACGCATATACATGTTTCACAAGACCAAGTAAATATGTAACAGCGCAGGAGGGCATCCACCATCACCATCTATATTGAAAACGCAATCATAGACAACATGGTTATCAACACCATGCTTTTGTATTTCGTTTTCAAAACAATCAAAGAACATCCGCCGAAATGGCGCATAATTGCCAGCGCAACCCTTGGCACCGCTTTTGCTCTTGTTATACCACTTCTAACCTTTACTGGAATTTTTGCCGTTCTTATCCGCCTGTTCATAGGCGCCTCGATGATATACATCGTTCAATCAAAATCCATTCGCCGCTTTGTCTTAACCTACATTCTTTTTCTAACTTACACATTCGCTCTGGGTGGCGCAATCTACGGAATTCTGTTTATGTTCACAGACACCGCGGGCGGGCTACAATTCTTCACCTATAACACATCCATTCCAATGGGTCTGCTTATCGGGGTGGTTATCGGTTTTTACTTTCTTATGCGTTTGCTTGTCAAGTTCCTGAATATCCGCCACAGCCTTTCCAATAATCTCCGCGACATCATAATTCACCACAGGGGGGAACGTTATAAAATAACCTCTTACCTAGACACAGGTAACCGCCTAACTGACCCCGAAAATGGTGCACCAGTGGTTGTTATAAGTCTCTCGCTGTTTTTGAAAATGTTCCCTGATATATCTCCAGATCGCATAGTTCTAAATAAACTGGGCGACAGCGACATCGAAGACGGCCGCTACATCCAATTTTCAACCGTAGCGGGCCAAGCCAACATGTTTACCTTCGCAACACAAAAGTTGGAAATAACAGGTGGCAAAACGCACGAAAACGTACGCCTAGGGCTCAGCATGAAGGGGTTCAAAGATGCCGTTCGCTACGACGCCCTGCTGAACGCCAAAATGGCATAAAATGGCATAAAAGGAGACACAGCATGAAACTAATTCAAAAGGCAATCAACCTGTTTAACCGAATCACAAACGCAAATCTTTGGGATGATGATTTTGTCTATTTTATCAACGGGACCGAAGCCCTCCAACGCCCCCTACCAAAGGACCAAGAGGAACTCCTGTTATCTGAACTTCATTTAGGTAAACCGGAAACAAAACAAAAACTTATCGAGCACAATCTGCGTCTCGTGGTCTATATCGCAAAGAAATTTGAAAATACAGGCTTGGATATCGAAGACCTTATCAGCGTCGGCTCCATCGGTCTTATAAAAGCGGTTAACTCATTCCAATATGACCGTAACATTAAATTGGCAACGTATTCCAGTCGCTGTATCGAAAACGAAATCCTTATGCATTTGCGAAAGGTCATGAAAAACCGCGGCGACGTTTCCATCGACGAACCAATTAATACCGACGGTGACGGCACAGAAATTCATTTGGGTGACGTGGTTGCGGTTCAACCAGACGCCGTGCCAGATGAACTTGAAATGGGCGTGGAAAAGAACCTGCTATGGCTTGCAATAAATAAACTGGGCATCCGTGAACAGGAAATCATGCAATTGCGATTCGGTCTAACAGGGGGTGAGGAACGCACCCAAAAAGAGGTCGCCGAAATGTTAAGCATCAGCCAATCATACATCAGCCGCCTTGAAAAGAAAATCATCGCCCGCCTAAGGCGCGAAATCAAAAAAATAGACAATTAAATGTCTATTGACTTTAATAACTCCTTTTGGGTATAATGTTTGATTAGCAAAAAGGAGTTTTTACATATGGCATTAAATTTGGATCAAATGTTAATGGAAATCAACGGCAACAAAGCAAGAAGTCTTGTCGAACAAAGCGACAAACAAGCAGAATTCTTCGGAAATGCAGCAAAGAACGCTTGGGAAGAATTGTACAATATGGAAACTTCAACAATTCATGAATCAGATGATGGAGAGAAAGATAATCTAAGACTAAGATCAAAATTAAACGCTAGTGTCCACATGGAATCATTAAAACAAGGTGAATCCGCACATGAACAGGCAGGTAGACTTGATTCTCAACTATGGCTTTCTTTGGAAGATGATGCCCAAGAACAAAGATACTTCCCAAAAACCACAGAAATGGCAAATTAGTCAAAGGATAAAATATGAAATACACAAAACCAAACATAGGTATGCAAAACTTTTTTGCCAATCATTCTTTGGATAATAAATTAAAAGAATACAAATATACAATGGACAGCGCCAGTCGTTACGAGGTGACATCTGGTGACGCTTGGGAACGATTATATTATTCTCCAACTTCTATGATTCATAACGAGGTAGACTTGGTTCCAACAGATATTGATGGTTGGAATAAATCATTGAAAAAATCAAAACATTATGCGGGTGCGCACGTCGAAACATTAAAAAAGGCTGATGATGCGCTTGATTATGCTGGCGACCTTGCTGCAAAACTTTGGTTAAATTTAACAGATAAAGAGGAGCAAGAATTCTTTCATAAACACGCCGAAATCGTCGACCCAGAAATGGCAGACTAATTTAACAAAACTCCCCAAAAGGGAGTTTTTCTTTTCATTGATTTATGTTACAATAAAATCATGAAAGACAAAAAACTATCGCCAGACCAACTTGCAAGATTGGATATCATAAACGAACAATACATCAAAGAGGTCGAGGCTGGCAACATCGGTCCATTTCCAAAACAGGTCTTTGATGCACTGCGCCCTTTTCATTTTGGCGGTATGCCGTTGTCTATACAACTTTTTATCCCTGAGATGTGTAATGGCCTTTGTTATGATAAATCAACTTTGTTGTCCCTTGCATTCGCGGAATGTACCCAGGTACATGCAGACATCGAATCTCTGCGTATCAAAACCGAAGGCGACCCCTCCCCAATAGCCGCGCAGCATGCCTATATCGAGGCATATGGGTATGTATTTGATACCTCGGTTGGTCTTATTTTCAAAAAGGACGCCTACGACCGTATCGAAAAACCAACGATAAACAAAACCCACACCAAACAGGAATGTCTGGAATATCTAAAACAAGACGGAACCCTGGCAGGGGATTTTGAACAGGACAAACATTCACTTGTGATGGTATTGCCAATTGTCGAACACGTTGTAAACAACCCAAAACATGTCGCAACAGAGCATAACCAAAGATTTCTTCTGGAAGAAATCGCCAAACTAAAAACCGGTATCAACTTTGGTGAAATGGTTGCCGAACACGAGGCAGACATGGCAATTATGTACAGCCAACCCGAGATCCTTGATGCAAAGTTCGGAATCGTTCGCGACGCACACGGCAGGGAGGTCTCACGAAACGGCGTTCCAAATCCATATTACACCGATCCAACAACATTCGAAGAAGATATGAAAGACCCAGTTAAATTGGCAAAATTTCATGCCGATTCACACGCCCAAATATTAAAAGAGAATCAAGCAACAATCACCAACGCCGAAGCATTTCTTGAAAAGGTCGAACGCAACCCTGGCATAAATATTTACGAAATGGCGGACAAAGACTAATTACTTTTCCTGCCTTGCTTGACTTAAATAGCAATGTACATCCGCCATTGTTAATTTCGGATTCTTGGTAATGAATGCGGCTGACGTCTGCAATTAATAAACTTATTCCCACATCTTTCATGCAAGATTTTATCACAAAATTTATGTAACTTCAATATTAAAAAACTATTGACACCCCCCATAATTTGCTCTATATTTGCTTATTAAATTTATTTAAAAAGGATTGGTGAGCATAGCGACCAAAAATCGATAACAAGGGGGTTTTGTATTATGACGAAAGAGGCTGTAAAAAAGAAAAACCTCGAAACTATTATCGAACTTAAAAACCTCGTAAAGGTTTTCGGCAAACAAACCGTTGTGGATGACATCAATCTCAAAATAAAAAAAGGCGAATTCGTTACATTACTGGGGCCCTCTGGTTGTGGCAAAACCACAATTTTACGTATGATTGCTGGTTTCGAAATGCCGTCCGATGGAATAATATATCTCGAGGGCACCGACGTCACCAAAATCCCTCCACACAAGCGTAACGTAAATACTGTATTCCAAAAATACGCATTGTTTCCGCACTTGGATGTCTTTAACAACATTGCCTATGGTCTTAAACTTAAAACCAATCCACGCCTTTCCAAAGCCGAAATAAAGCAGCGTGTGGACGAAAAACTAAAACTTGTTGGTCTTGCTGAATACGGTCACCGTGACATAGATTCACTTTCAGGGGGCCAACAACAGCGTGTCGCCATAGCCCGCGCTCTTGTTATGGAGCCGCGCGTTCTTTTACTGGACGAACCGCTGGGTGCGCTTGATTTAAAAATGCGTAAAGAGATGCAACTGGAACTACGCCGTATGCACCGTGAAATCGGTATAACATTTATATACGTTACACACGACCAAGAAGAGGCTCTTACAATGTCCGACACAATTGTGGTTATTAACGACGGTCTAATTCAACAAGTCGGCACGCCAAAGCAAATATACGACAAACCGGTCAATGCTTTCGTTGCAAACTTTATCGGGGAATCAAATATTCTCGGCGGAACAATGCTAGAGGACCACAAGGTCAAATTCTTGGGTCAAACCTTTCGTTGCGACGGTAAAGGCTTTTGTAAAAATCAACCCGTGGACATAGTAATAAGGCCCGAAGATATAACAATTTTATCCGTTACCGACAAAAACGCCGAACTAAAGGGCACTGTGATTTCCTCCACCTTTATGGGTACTTATTATGAAAAAGCGGTGCTTGCAAACGATTACGAATTTACAATCCAATCCGTGGACGAAGTTAAAGAGGGTACCGAGGTCGGTCTAACAATCAAACCTGGTGACATCCACATAATGTCCATGGAAACAACAATTAACGAATACGAAACATACATGACAGGCGAGGACACGCTGGAAATCTCTGGCGTATATTTCCAAACCGCACACGCAATCGAAAAAACAGAAACAGGCGACGAACCATTCAAAAAAGGTGACCCAGTCACCGCGCGTATTGCATTCAACCATGTTGAAATTGTGGACGACGAAAATGACGGAACAATCGGCGGGTACGTAACCCAATCCATTTACAAAGGTTCGTATTACAACGTTAACGTGTGGACAGACAATGACACATTGTTTATCGTTAACACACCATACGAATGGGACACAGACGACAGGGTCGGTCTAATAATAAAACCCGAAAATATCATCGTCGAAAGAAGAGAGGAAACCGAAGAAGAGTAATCAATTAAACCTAAGTTAAAAGGAGGGTGTCAACATGAAAAAAAATAAACCAAAAACGCGCATGTCATATAAATTTCTTTTTGCCCTTCCTTTTTTCATCTTCATGATTATGATGGTGGTGGTTCCACTATCTCTGTTATTCTTTTATGCCTTTTTCGAGGACGGCAGTTTCACCTTCGCACACATTCAATATTTCTTCACCGACAGCGTGTCTGTTCGCATTTTATTCCGTTCACTTGGTATTGCTTTGCTGGCAACTGTAATTGCTATTTTAATTGCCTTTCCAATTGCGCTCGGTCTTGCAACCGCAGGCTTCAAACGTAGCCACACAATTTTAATGCTTTTCATTATGCCAATGTGGATTAACCTTTTGCTTCGTTCATTCGCATTGCGCGAATTATTCGGAATAATAGGTGTCGAGCGTGGACTATTCGCACTTGTATTTGCAATTGTTTTGGATTACCTGCCTCTTGCAATCATTCCAATATATGTGGTTATCAGTGGCACCAGCAAAAAATACATCGAAGCCAGCCAAGATCTAGGTGCCAATCCCACCCAGGTCTTTACCAAAACAATCCTGCCTCTGTCTGTCCCTGGCATAATGGCGGCATTCTTGTTGGTCTTTACTCCTGCAATATCAACATACTTTTTGGTTCAATACTTTGGTGACAACAGCACCCGTATGCTTGGGTGGCTCTTGTTCCAACTAAATATCAACAGTGAATTCGGTCGTGCCAGCGTCATTTCCATCGCGTTGCTTATCATTGTTGTGTTGACTATATTGATAACAAACCGTCTCAGCAAGCGCGGAAACAAACGTGGCGGTCTGTGGTAAAAATATTTAAAAGGAGGGTGACATCATGAAGAAAAAAATAATCTACGCTTCATTTATATTTCTTGTAATTGCACTTGTGTATGCACCTATCCTTATGCTCGTGGCTTTTTCATTCTCGGAGACACGAATTATGCAAACCGATAATTTCCAATTCGGTTTTGGTACATGGCGCGACCTTTTCCAAAATCAACGTATAATGTCGGCTTTATTTAATACGATACTAATTGCAACCTTATCTGCTGCCTTGGCTGTTATCATCGCAACATTTGCATGCATGGGAATAATTAAAATGAAACGCCGTGCACAATCTGCAACAATGATTTTAAACCAAATCCCATTTATCAACGCAACCATAGTCACAGCATTTTCTTTGGTATTACTATTTGCTGCATTGGGTATTTTTAACGCTGGTTACTTCAAATTAATTCTTGCTCACACACTAATCTGTCTTCCAATATCGGTGCTGGTAATATTGCCGCGCCTTCGTTCAATGGACCAAAATATGTTCGAGGCCGCCCAAGACCTCGGCGCACCACCCATGCACGCGATGTTCAGTGTCGTCATCCCGCAACTTATGCCCGCTATGATTGCTGCGTTTTTGCTGGGTTTCAGTTTATCTCTGGACGATTTCATAATTACCCAATTCAACAATGATGGTGTGCATACAATCTCCACAGTTGTCTACAGTTATACTCGAATTCCTCCGCCGCGCGAACTCCGTGCTCTTGGGGCACTTATATTCGGGCTTGTGTTGGTAATTTTGATTTTCGTTAACATTTACCTCGGTAAAAGGCGAAAGAAATCGGAGGTGAATAGATGAATGAACATTGAGATTTTAACCCAAAAAAACAACAAAACAAAAAATAAAAGGAGATTTAAAAAATGACAAAAAAAACAATTGCTATCATCTGTGTTGTGGTACTGGTGCTCAGTGCTGGGCTCACAACATGGCTTCTACTTCGCGTCCCTCGCGAATACCGCCTTCGTCTATACATATGGGCGGGTGTTATTAACCCTGCAATCATTACCGAATTTCGTGACTACATGCGCGCAAACGTGCACCCAAGATTCCGTGTGGATGTGGAATTCTATACATCCAACCGCGAAATGCTCTCTATCATGGAGCAAGGCAACAACGACTTTGACATAGTCATGCCAAGTGACTACGCCGTCGAGCACATGATTCGCCACAACATGATTCGTGCCTTGGACACAGGCCGTATACCTGCAAACAGCGTATTTACCCAAAACGTAATGGACCAAGTAATATTTTTCGAATCAGAATCCCAACCAAACGCGCAAACACCACAACGTTTTTCCGTTCCAATTGTTTATGGAACATTGGGCATCCTTTATGACCACAGCATTAACGGGTTATATGACTTGTTAAACGACTATGGATGGCAGGCAATCTGGGCAACTGGCACTACTTACAATGGTCAACATATAATCGCGGATCGCGCGCGTGTGAACCCTATTATTTCCGCTGCACCCAACAACCTAAACCCATCTTTCAAATCAAGTGGTCGTGACGCAATGCCAATCGCTCTAATGGCACATCCAACACATCGTGCAGCACTCCAGGCTGCGGCTGCAATATCACCGCAAGCCCACCAAGACGCCCTTCGTGAAATTTTTGTGCAACCAACCACAACAATGTTCAACCAAGCCGAACACATGTTAAACAGACTTCACTCTAGCACCAGATTCGAAGAGGACGAGGTCTATATCGAAATCAACACCGCTTCTCGTTCAACTGACCTTGGTCTAGAGTGGAGCATCTCCGCCGCTTATGCAATGGCAATGAACACAACACAAAGTCTCAGATACTTTATCCCCGAGGAAGGCACAAACATCTGGATCAACACATTGGTTGTTCCAACAACAGCCGGCGGTAACTCACAGCGTGCATACGACTTTATTAATTTCATGTCCAATGCAAATCGTGCTGCGGCAAATATGTCTGTAATGTGGGGGACAACAGCAGTTGCCGAGGCACAAACAATATTCTATGACGAAATTACAACTGAAGACTGGTTTACTGCCTCAGAGTTATCATGGCGACAAAACTTTCTCGAGGCTATGTTCCCAACAATGGCACACTCATGGCTAGGTGGTGCAAGGGTAGCCGACAGGGCCGAGGTCATGCGTTACTTTGACCAGGCAACTTGGAACTCTCTCACTGGTATGATGCTACGTGTTATGTCTTAGTAGAGCATTTCATGATTTATACATTTATCACCCGCGATGTGACAGCCAACCCAAACAGGAATGTGGCAAAGATAATGTAAAACAGGCTAAAACTAACTACAAAACTTGCCATCAATACTACCAACCCAACAAGCACGTATCCACGTGCTTTTTGTCTTTGTAAAAACATATTTCTAATACCCAACCACGTTATTCGTGACTTTGATTTCGTAGCAATTGACAAATTTGGAAATATCTCGGCCTTCTTCAAATATTCACTATAGAACTTTTCAATATTCAATAACTCTACATCAATTTCCAATATTCCGAAAAAATTTCTTACTTCGCGCGAAAATTCTTGCCCAACAACAACCACTTTTTGGAAATCTGCTTTGCGTACAATCTCGACCACATCTTCAATCGAAACATCTTTGTGCAGCATGGAAAAATAACTTTTACCATCTACTAAAACCCTATCGTATTGTTTCTCAACTCCATCCTCATTCAATTTCCCAAAAACCAAATACAAATTTTCCAACGCCTTTTCCTTGGTCATAAATCGATACGCAAGACTTATCTTGAACATGTGCTCCTGTTCTTGCTTGGTAAGGTTAACCTTGTTCCTTTTTTTCGTGTACAAAATTGTGATAAAATAATTCGCAAGCACTGTAATTAAAAATGCAATCAAAAAATTAACAAAGAAACCCCTAAAAAGATAACTCGCCCATAAATAAGCAATAACAAAAATGAAAAATGACCGAATAACAAGATTTGACAAAACCGCAAACTTCATGACACAATTATTGACATGAATATTAAAAGCAAAGCACAAAAAATTGCATCAAAAATTAAACGCGGAGGGCGACAAATATATTTCCTAGACGGGGAGATGGGTGCGGGAAAGACCACACTTGTTTCCATGGTGCTTAAACTCACGCATCCAAAAATCCATGTCCAAAGCCCCACATTCACAATCATTAACCAATACGAACCCAATATCTTTCACATCGACCTATATAGAATCCAAGACTCATCCGCACTTGAACATCTCGACATTGAAGATATCTTGTCGGGTAACAATATCGCCTTTGTCGAATGGTATTCGCACTTAACCCCCGAACTAATTAACCGCGCAAGGCCATATACTACAATTTACCTAAAAGGAGAGTCTCAATGAAAATCCTCTACATTGACACAACCCAGCGCACGATGAAAATCGAATTAATTACCGACAAAGGTAACCATATCTTTACAAATAACCTTGACAACAAAAAACATGACGCAATCGTGGCTTTTGAAACAAAGAAACTTTTATTGGCTGCAAACATATCTTTCGCCGACCTGGATGCGTACGCAATCGGCACTGGCGGCACATCATGGACAGGGAACCGTGTCGGCATGACAGCAACAAAGGCCTTCCACATGGTGTACCCGCATCCCATTATCATGGCAATATCCACCGAAGACGCCATCCAAAAATTCAAAACTAAAACATTCGCCGACCCAATCACCCTTGAACCAATTTACGACAGCGAATTCGTCGTATCAAAAAAATCTTGATTATTCTCGCTTCAACATTAACTTTCTTGTCCCAATATCCGACGCAATTCCTCTTGGTGCAAACTCTTGGATACCTCTTTTCTTATTCTCACTTATTTTTATGTACCCAGCCTTTTTGGCAACACACAGCGACTCTAAACTATCCATCTTGATTACCAATTTCGGAACCAAATTCTCCTTACACTTTCGGGTGGTTTCCGCGACTAGTGCCTCAGTTGCATAGCCATTACCGCGGTGAGCGGGATTGATTTTATACGAAATGTCGCATGTGCCATTCGGAAAATCTGACGTGGTTATTATTCCAACTAATGATTCGTCGGCGATAGTCATAATCGCATTTTTGTGCGAACCAAAACAAAAATCACCACCTTCGTATGATGAAACGGTAGAAATCAGCAACCTTTTTGTAACTAAATCCTTGCGTCCTTTCATTTCTCAATTACCAGCCTTTTTGTCTCAATATCGGATCCAATTCCACACGGAACAAATTCAACCCTTTCATCAAATAATTCGCCGGCCGGAACGTACCCAGATTTTATTGCAACCCTTTGCGACCACAGATTTTCTTTCTTTATAACTAACTTTGGAAGTTTGTCCTGCTCAAATTTTTTCTGTGTTACCGCCTTTAATGCCTCTGACGCATAACCATTTTGTCCGTGGAACATTTCAATGTCGTAACAAATTTCACTCACTCCATCAGAAAAATCGGATGTTGCAATTCTCCCAACTTTGCATTCATTTGATTTCAAAAAAATAGAATTTCGTGTCACAAGTGCCCCAGACCCCGAACTTCTATATTGGCCGGCCCTAGATATCACAAGCCGATCTGTTGTCATCAAAAATTCGTCATTTGTCATCATGTTTCTCCATGACAAGTTCTCTTGTCGTAATGTCCGTTGCTATCCCTTTTGGACCGAATCTAAAATCTTCCATCTTACCTACCAGAATGTACCCAGACTTTTCTGCAACCCTTTTTGATGACGGATTATTCGAAAGAATCGACAAAGATGGTAATTTATTTTGACTAACCAATTCTTGCGTTAATGTTAACAATGCCTCTGGCGCATATCCATTTCCCCTGTGTTTAGGCAAAATGTCATAGAAAACATTACATGTCCCATCTGGCATATTCGATGCACCTATACTTCCAATTTCGCATTTTTGCGTTCGCGAAAAAATATTACTCTTAAAAAATTCATCATGCTGTATTATTGTTGTTATTTTCAATCTATCCGTAAAGATTTTGTCCCCGTTTCCCATATATAATTATACAGTAATTACAATCCGCTTTCAATAGGTAACAAAAAAACAATGCAATCATAAGTTAAACCATGCACACACTTTTATTCTTGCATGGTTGGGGCGGCAACGAACACAGTTTTTCCAACATAACCCCAATCCTGCAATACCACTTTAACTGCCTGAGCATTTCAATGCCAATGTTCCAAAAAGACGACCTAATATCCCCGCAAACGCCATGGACGCTCGAAGACTATGCCGCATATGTGGAAACATTCCTAGACTCACACAATGTCGAAAAATGTCACATCTTGGCGCACTCGTTCGGTGCACGCATAACCGCACTCCTTGTCAACCGCAATCCCAATCGATATGAAAAACTTGTGCTAACTGGTGCCGCGGGTATAAAACCGCGAAAATCACTAAACACCAAATTAAAAATAGCCCTCTACAAAACACGCAAAAAACTAAACCTAATCAAAACCGAGCAGGGCAGTCCAGACTATAAAAAACTAACCCCAGTGGGAAAACAAACATTCAACAACATAATCAACCGCGACCTCAAGCCAGAAATTTCAAATATCAATCACCCAATTCTTCTAATTTTTGGCAAGCATGATACGGCAACTCCACCAAAAATGGGCAGACAATGGAAAAAACTTGCAAAAAATTCCACCCTTATAATCTACCCAAACTCTGGTCATTTCACTTACATTGATGAAACCCAAAAATTCCTTGCTAATACACTCATGTTTTTAAAAAACTAATTCGCATCTTTGGCGCGTGAACATTGCGACATCGCGCTCGCCACCTTCGCAGACCGCAGGTCGAGGACCAGTGGCGAGAAAGCGAATGTCGAATGTGAACAAGTAATTAACTAAGTGATTTACTTAAAATTATCCGGCAAATCATTGGAAATCAACAAAACATCACCTTTACTCAGTAACTTTGCATATAATTCCTTTGCCCCATCCAATGACGAAACAAAATGAATCTTTGTATTTTCAAAACCAGCATCCTTCAACCCATTAATCAAGGCATCTTTATTCAACTCGTTCACTACAATAACTTCATCCGCAATATCTGCAATCATTTGCCCAATCTTGAAATTTGCATCATATCCAAATTTACCCTGTTCTACTAAACCAGGTGTCTGTACAACCTTTTTCCCATCAAAAAAACTCAACACTTCTAACGCCGCCCGAATACCATCTTCACTTGCATTATATGAATCATCCAAAATGATAATCCCATTTCCGGACTTCACCATCTCCAATCGATGCGGAATCGCTTCTAATTCACCAACCGCCTCGGCAATTAAACCTAATGAAACCCCAAGTTTATACGCCATTGCCCCGCACATCAAAATGTTCTGAATATTATGTTTCCCAAGTAATTTTGTCTTGCACTTTACCACCTCGCCACCCATAGTCATTTCGAACTCGCATCCCTCTGCCGACATTTTTATGTCTTGTACACTCGCAAAAACATTATCGCCATCGGTTACCGAAACCAAGAATTTATTCTCCAATTCCAACTCGCTAAATAATTCCACACATTTTTCACTCTCACCATTCAATACCGCAATCCCATCGGTTGGCAATGCCCGTAATAATTCCGCCTTCTCGTTCTTGATATTTTCCACGGTTCTCATCGTCTCGATATGCTGCGTCCCTATACCTGTCAGAACACCATGCATAGGCCTAAACAATTGCGCCAAATATTTAATGTCACGCCGATACCTCAATCCCATCTCAAAAACAAAAACCTCGTGCTCGTCCAAGATATTATTAACCGTCAACGAAAACCCAAGCGGGGTATTATACGAACTCGGACTGCTTGCAACCGTATATTTCTTTGCCAGCATCTTTGCCAAAATGTTCTTGCAACTGGTCTTTCCGTAACTCCCTGTAACTCCCACACGTATTAAATTTTTGTATTGCTCACTGAATAATTTCTTCTTGGCACGCTTTATATAAAAGCCTCTTATCCACGCTTCAACAGGGAATAACACCCACGATGCCATTATCACACAAAAAGGCAATATCAAAGCAACCCCAGTAACAAACGAAAACTGTATCCACGGACAAAATGACCCTGCCCACATTGCAAAGAAGGATAAACCAAATATCAGCAAAAACATAACCATATATAATCGCTTAACACGCGCGGTAAATTTCAACCCTATCTTGGCTTTTTGTTGAAAAATGCTTCTACATAAAAACACTGCCAACAAAAAATAAAATGCAAAGCCAATATGCGCCAAATAGCCAACATCCACAAAATTTTTGAACACAACATTTACAATGAACATCCCACCAAACCCAAGCAAAGTTAACGCGATTAGCCGTGTAAAAAAACCATTCTCCCGGTCAAATACCCATTTAATAAACGGGCGATTTCGATAACCGCCCAACTGGTAAATATGAACCAACTTATACGCAACCAAACATAATAAAACCGCATTTATTAAACTAAGACCAATTACAATTATCATTTGCGGAATACTGCTAAAACCTAACATAGTTATACATATTCTATCACGCTAAAACATGTTTGCGCAATTAAAGAAAAGTACCAGAAAAAAATTATTGCTAAACAACCATCAACTTGTGTATAATGATTCCAGAAGGAACGGAAAAATGAATGTAAATGCCAAAAGGAATGGGCTACTGACGCCCACCGAACTGGCGGTTTACGACGGATTTGGTTTTTCGGAAAAATTTGCCAGGCTTCTAAATATAAGGGGCATCGACACGCCCGGGAAAGTAAAAGATTTCTTTAATTTTTCGATTAACCGTCTGCATGACCCTTTTTTGCTTAAAGGTATGCAACAAGGTGTCACCAGAATCCAAACCGCCATAAAGAACAAAGAACGAATACTTATAATAGGCGATTACGACTGTGATGGTATTTCTGCAACCGCGATTCTTTACAAGTACTTGCTTACACGTCGCGCAAATACGCGATACTTTTTGCCTAATCGTGACGCAGACGGCTACGGCTTAACAATAGAACTACTTGATAAATTGCACAAACGTTTTCAACCAAATCTAATAATAACGGTAGACAGCGGTATCTCATGCTATGACGAAATTGAACACGCCAAATCTCTGGGTATGGATGTTATTGTCACAGACCACCACACAATCCCGGAAAAAACACCAGACTGTATCTGTATCAACCCAAAATTCGAAGACCAAGAATACCCCTTCCAGGACTTGTGTGGTGCAGGTGTATCATTAAAACTTGTCCAGGCACTCTCGCAAGCCAACTTCAACCAAAACCAAGACAAGTCAATTGATGCACGCACATTTGGTCTGAATACCGTTCGTGATTATGTAGATATTTGTGCACTTGCAACTATTGCGGATATTGTCCCTCTTAACGACGAAAATCGTGTTATCACCGCAATTGGTCTGGAAATGTTAAACAAAAACTCTTCACCCGCGGTAACCGCGTTGGCAAAAAGTTCCAATATCTTCGGCAAATTAACTGCCCAAGATATCAGTTTTAAATTGGGTCCAAAAATAAACGCCGCAGGGCGTATGGGTAACGCAAAGCGCGGATTGGATTTACTCTTGGAAAAAGACGAAATAAAAATTACAGAAATAATCACCAGTCTATCTAACCTAAACACAGCACGCCAAAAACTTTGTAACGACATCTTTGCCGAGTGCGATACAATAATTGAAACCAAAGGTTTGTTCCAAAATAACATTATTATTTTGTATAACGATACTTGGGATGGTGGGGTATTGGGTATTGTTGCTGCGCGAATCACGGACAAATTTGCAAAACCAGCAATAATCTTATCCAAATCAAAAAACATCTACAAGGGCAGTGGACGAAGCGTCGGTAAAATAAACATCATCGAACTGTTAACGCGTCATTCCGATGTACTCGCATCCTTTGGTGGTCACGCCATGGCAGCAGGTCTCAGCATAGTTCCAGAAAACATCACAACCTTCGTTGAAAGAATAACATCCGACCTTGCTAATGTTGTTGGATCCGAATCAACCACGGATAAAGAATATGACTTCGACTTGCCCCTTGATGAGATTAGCCCCGAATTTGTATTGGAAATCGAAAAACTAGAACCCACTGGCTGTGGTAACAAGCGCCCAAAATTTGTAACAGAAATAACGTCCGTAAAGACCCAGGTGCTTCAAAATCACCCAAATCACGTTCGCTTTGTTACTCCGCAAATCAATAATGTGAACATCAGTTTCATGTTCTTCAATGCCGCCCAGTATCTGGAAACACTTGCACACCACTCAAAAAAACAAGTTCTTTTCGAATTCCAAAAGGCTGATTTCTCGCTTAACTCTAAAACAAAAAATGCACCAACCACACTAAAGGCGGTTGTAAAAGAATTCTATCCAATTGTGACCTGCGACGAAAGCACAGCATTGGCTCTTGCAATCAATTTAAAATCGCCTGCGTCGGATAAATTATTTGCTGTGCATAAACTAACTGTTGACAGGGATGTGTTTGTGCGATACTATAAAGTAATAAGAAAGCAACATAAAACACGAACAAACGGACTAATTGAACTGTATTCAAAAGCAAGAAAGGATGACCAAGATATTAACCTATTTCAATTTGTGTTTTGCGTGGCGGTCTTTACCGAACTTGGCATAATTAATATAAAAAATGGCTATGTTACAATCAACGAAAAAGTCAACACAGAACTAACAAACAGCACAATCTATAACCAATTACTGAACCAATCAAACATGTAACACATGTTAAAAATAAAGGAGAATCATGGCAAAGAATTTAAAAGTAATCTTCCTCGGCGGGGTGGGGGAGATTGGAAAAAACATGACCGCGCTGGAATTCGGCGATGACATCGTCGTCGTAGACGCAGGTCTGGGTTTCCCAACAGAAGACATGCCAGGCATAGACCTGGTGGTTCAAGACATCAGTTACCTTATAAAAAACAAGGACAAGGTCAAAGGCTACGTCATAACACACGCGCACGAAGACCACATCGGTGGTCTGCCATACGCACTTGCCGAGGTTCCAGCCCAAATATACGGAAGCCGCTTGTCACTTGCACTTATTGACAACAAACTTCGTGAACACCCTGGTGTAAAGGTAAAAGCCACCAGCGTCAAACCACGTTCGGTCGTGAACATCGGCCCATTCGCAGTGGAATTTATCCACGTCAACCACAGTGTCGCGGGATCCTTCGCACTTTCTATAACAACACCGGTTGGTGTGGTATTTATCAGCGGTGACTTCAAGATAGACCTTACCCCACCGGACGGACAAATTATCGATTTGACACGAATAGGCGAAATCGGTAAAAAGGGTGTTTCGCTGTTCCTTTGTGAATCCACTAACGCAGGCCGAAAGGGCTTCACCATGTCCGAAACTACCGTCAGCGAAAAAATGGATGAAATCTTCGAAAAGAGCAAAGACAAACGTATTTTCGTCGCAACGTTTTCCAGCAATGTCCACCGTGTTCAACAACTCCTAGACCTTGCCGAAAAACACAAAAGAAAGGTCGCATTCTCGGGTCGCAGTATGATTAATGTCACCGACACCGCAATTAAAATCGGCGAAATGCGCGTTACCCAAGGCCAAATCATAGACGTCGCACATGTTTCAACATACGCAGACAAAGAGGTTCTTGTAATACTGACAGGCTCCCAAGGTGAGCCTTCCAGTGCCCTCGTACGTATGAGTACCGGCGACTTTAACAAAATTCACCTTGGTCCAAATGACTTGGTAATTTTATCCTCACACCCGATTCCTGGAAACGAACGCAGTGTCAACAACGTTGTCAATAATCTAATCAAGCGCGGGGTCGAGGTCGTGTACGAAAGCCTTGCCGAGGTTCACGTCTCTGGACACGCATGCGAAGAGGAACTTAAAATCATGCATGCACTTCTAAAACCGCTTTTCTTTATTCCGGTACATGGTGAACAAAAACACATGCGAAAACACGCCGAGATTGCGCGCCGTATGGGCATGCCCGAGCGCAACATCGCAATCCCAGACATCGGCGATATCTGGGAACTTTCCACAAATAACCTGCGCAGGGCCGGCAGCGTCCCAAGCGGTATCCGTCTTATCGATGGGAAAGGTTGTGGTACAACTGACTCAAATGTCTTGCGTGACAGAATGACATTGGCTGAAGAGGGAATATGTATCGTGGGTATCGGTTATTGTAAAAAAACAGGCGAGATTTCCAGCGGTCCAGATGTCATGACACGTGGACTTCTTTTTCCAGAAGAGATGGAAGGGGTTATTCCCGAACTTAAACAAGTAATTCTTGAAAGCATCTCAAAAATATCTTTAACAGGCGACGATGCAAATAACATCCGCAACCAAATTCGCCGTGACGTCCAACAATTTTTTCACAAACAAAAAAACCGTCGCCCAATCGTTGTAACCATGCTCCAGGCAAACTAACAAGGAGACACCACAATGACATTTTTCCTAGTTGCCCTAGTACTGGCAATAGCAATCGACATAACGTCAAAGTACTTAACATATTATCGTTACATCGAACTAATCCCCGAGGTTCTTTCAATTCACTTCGAACGGAATTTTGGCGCGGCGTTCTCCATGCTGGATGGTGCTGTGTTGTTCCTTATTATAATTTCTTCTGTTTTCATCTTGGGTTTGGGTGCTTTTTACATCCTGCACACTCGCAGAAAAAAGATAAAAGGACAAAATGTACCAAAATTTTTCCATATCGGGTTTGGATTGTTCCTTGGCGGTGCACTGGGTAACCTGTTCGACAGAATCTTCTTTGGCTATGTACGTGACTTCATTCGACTGGATTTTGTTAACTTCCCAATCTTTAACTTTGCGGACATTTTTATCAATATTGGACTTGTCATGATTATAATTTATCTGTTATTCTTCGACAGAAAGAGTTTCTTCAAAAGCAACAAAAAGGAAACCACAACTGATGAACCAACAACCGAGTCCGCAGCAGATTCAAATCAATAACGAAAACATCGGCAAGCGGCTGGACACATTCCTTGCCGACTTTTTTGCGGGCGAACATACACGTAGCCAAATATCCGCATCCATTAAAAATGGCGACATAACATTGAATGGAAACATTGTTAAAACAGGTACTATTTTAAAACTGGACGATATAATCAAATTTTCTATGACTTGCAACGATATTCCCGCAACGCCGGAAAATATCCCCCTCGATATTGTGTTCGAAGACAATCACTTAATCATTATCAATAAACCACGCGGCATGACTGTGCATCCGGGTGCGGGCGTTAAATCTGGAACGTTGCTAAACGCGCTCTTATACAAATTTAAAAAATCAGACGCTCTGGATCGTGCAGGTATTGTCCACCGCTTGGACAAGAACACCGCGGGACTTATTATGGTTGCCAAAACCAAAAAAACCCAAGAAAAGTTATCCAAAATGTTTGAATCACACCAAATACAACGCACATATATCGGCTTGATCGAGGGGCACCTTCACGGCACAGGCACCGTCAACAAACCCATAATACGCGACCAAAGAAACCGCACGCGGTATACTGTCGCCACACCAAACCAAAAAAATGCACGCATTGCAATAACTCACTATGAATCAATTACTTTGTACACAACCAAAACATCCAAAAAACCTATATCACTTGTAAAATTTAATTTGGAAACAGGCCGCACACACCAAATTCGCGTACACATGCGCTCACTAAATCATCCCCTAATTGCCGACCCTGAATATAACCAAAATTCCACAATAAAGGTCTCCGGACAACTCCTCGAAAGCATCCAACTAGAATTCACCCACCCAATCACCTCTGAAAGCCTACTATTCAAGATAGAGACAACACCGGAATTCAACAAAATCCTATCGCTGCTTGACATTGTTAAATAATTTTGATATTTGTGGTTAAAGGAAATAATAATGGAACAAAACGAGAATAAGCAAGAGAACGGGCAATCCAGATTCCAAAGGCATTTGGGAGATATCATGGTTGCCATTAATGCGATGAAAAATATCGCCGCAAATCTAATTAACCGCAAGACAGTCGGTTTGGTAACCGGGGTAGGGATAATGGGATCCGCTATCCCAGCAGGCCTGCAAGCCAGAGAAATTCAAGGTAACGTAAGTTTCATAAATAACATGAGCGAAGAAACACGCCAAAAAGTTTTCGAGGGGCTCTCTAATGCGGAAATTGTTGGCGGAGAAATCGGTGGAAGAACAGGGGAAATGGTCCAAAATTTCGTAACACAAAATCCTTGGGTATTGGATGCTGCGGGGCATGAACTAATGCCTTTTACTGTTGCTGCTGGTCTTTTTGCTTTGGGCGGTGCAATTTCAGGTACGGCAGCATATAAACTAGACAAAGAGCGCACCGCAAAAAAAGCCAGTCTTAAAATGACCAATGAAAATGAAACCCCTATGATTGACGTGGCAATAGAAAATTCACCTATACTGGGCGACTTTTATGGTATAACAAAAGAACAATTGACAGAGTCATCTTATGATACATATCATCAAGAACTGGAACTAGGCAGACAGCAACTTATAAACGCTTTGAAAAATGCTAAAACAAAAAAAGAAACTGAAATTGACTTGTAACTGGCGTTTTAATTTGACATTAATAATTTAACCAACTATACTCATACTATATAATACAATTAAAAGGAGAAAGGCTTATGGCAAGAAGAGGTAATGGTTTAAGAGGCTTGATTAACGTAATTGCATTCGTTGCGCTTATGTTGATTGGTGCGGCACTTACACTTACACTGTTCAATATCGGTAGTGACCTTCAAAGTGCATTCATAACAATTGCAAACGTGTTGGCATACATTACGGTTGCTTTCTGTGCATTTTTCTGGGCGCAGGGTACAAGACGCAGAACCATACTTTGGCTCATTTTGTGGGCTGTCGCTGTTGTTCTTATCGTTCTTCACTTTATTCTTTAATATCGAATTTGGGGAACAAAAAACGCCTTCGATTGAAGGCGTTTTTTAATGATGCAAAGCGCATTAAAAATTGACTAATGCAAAAACTAATATATAATTATTATAAAAATATTTGACAAAAGTGAACAAAGGTGATATTACTCAAACAAATATGGGGGAACAAATGAGAAAAATAATTTTAACTTCTTGCCTAATGATGATGGCTCTTGCGTTCGCAGTTGGCGGAATCGGTTTGCTCTCGTACACAAGTAATCCAATCGCAAAGGCGGGAAACATCGGTATCCAGCCATTAACCCCGTTACCAACATTTACGGCGGACTTACCTGCACATTTT